>ENA-OSIY01002325-OSIY01002325.1-marine-metagenome-genome-assembly--contig:-NODE-2325-length-9981-cov-10.311591_pt1 | contig 9981 bp, 8 predicted proteins | sample MGYA00237884_ERZ534233 | MGnify/ENA primary metagenome ERZ534233 (study PRJEB26412, sample SAMN06343840) | marine metagenome | isolation source: estuarine water | place: USA: Columbia River Estuary... | reverse complement strand
ATGGTGTCTCGTTATAATGAATATGGTAAGGCCATTTACAGAGAACATGACATATTGGAAGTTTCTAAAAACCTTCAGGAAGTTTCGGAGTTGGCTGAAACTTATGCATTGAATGAATGTGGAGATTGGTTTGAGGAGAATACAGTTAAACGGAATATGGCAGAGTTAAGAAAGTATAATGAATCATTCAATAAGATTGCCAAGGAATCGAAAAATCGTCAACAACAAATGGAAGCTCTCTATGAGGACATGGGCAGGGTCTTGGAGAGATATTTTGAAATTTTATAATTTAAGATTAGTTCCAATTTCCATTTACTTACATATTGTCTCCACTCCGATAATATGATGATGGAACATTTTAATTTCCCATTAAATGTGAAAAAACACAATTTTTTGTCTTTTCACAAATTTACTTATATTTATATCTTATAATACAGTATTATTTATATATTGTAACAATTTCAGATTTTTCTTGAAGTTCCTAATAACTTCACACAACAAAGGAAACATATATATGAAGTCAACTTTATTTCAGGAAGCAATCGCTGATGCCAAAGCGGTCCGAGCCACAGCCCTCGCAAATGCTAAAGCAGCCCTTGAGGAAGCATTCACCCCTAAGCTCCAATCGATGCTAGGTGCAAGACTAAAAGAAGAATTAGAAGACGATGAGAAAGCCGGCGGCGATCACACTGTTGGTGGTATGGATGGTGAAGACGACAATGTGGAAATTACGTCTGCGGAGATTGACGATATTCTAAAGGAGCTTGATAATGACATTAAGAATACGGACGCTCCCGTTGTCGGTGATGCGACTGATTCGGCAACTGCAGCTCCCGATGCTGAAGTTAAGACCGTAGAAGCACCTGTAATGGTCACTGCTCCTACTGCTCCTGCTGCTCCTGCTGCTCCTGCTGCTCCTGCTGCTCCTGCTGCTCCTGCTGCTCCTGCTGCTGATGTTGCTCCTGCTGCTCCTGATGAGGAAGTTAATTTAGAAGAACTTCTCGCTGAGTTGGATTCTGATGAAGGCACATGTGTGTCCGATGAAGAGGAAGAGAAGATGGAAGAGGATATCGACCTAAATGAACTTTTGAAGAGTTTATCCGAAGACGAGACTGATACCGTAGAAGACGACGTAGTCGAAGTCCCGCCCGAGGAACTTAAAGAAGTTAAAGAACAATTTGCCGAAGCTTGCAAGACTATTGAATTCTTGCGCGGCCAGTTAAATGAAGTGAACCTGTTGAATGCTAAATTGCTTTACACAAATAAATTATTTAAAGCACATGCGTTGAACAACACCCATAAAATGAAAATTATTGAGTCGTTCGACTTAGCTAAGTCCGTTCGTGAAGTTAAGTTAACATACAATAATTTATCAGAAGCATTAAGTTTCAGCAAAGGTAAGACTTCAAAGAAGTCTACGATTGCCGAAAGCTTCGCGTCACAGTCTGTAGGAACTACCAAACCTGCCGAGAGTATCGTCAGTGTTCCGGTCAACGAAATGGCTTCAAGATTCCAAAAACTCGCAGGTATTAAGAAGTAAAAGTAAATAGAGTAAATTCGGTAATAAACAAAAAATATATGGAAAATGTAAAGTCATTATTGACAAATAGTTCAAACCCAATGTCTCGCCTTTTGGAAGAGACTCGTGGTTTACAAGGCAAGTGGGAAAACACCGGCTTGCTTGAAGGATTAGTCGGCACTGAGAAGGCTCAGATGTCAGTGTTGCTCGAGAACCAAGCTCAACAGCTTATCTCAGAGGCAACAGCAACCGGAACAAGTGCAAACAGTGAACAGTGGGCTGGCGTAGCTCTCCCATTGGTTCGTCGCGTTTTCGCTGAAATCGCAGCTAAAGAGTTCGTCAGCGTTCAGCCGATGAATCTCCCAAGCGGACTTATCTTCTACTTGGATTTCAAGTATGGCACTAATAGTGTAGCCAAAGGAGCCGCTGGTGGTTCATTGTTCGGTGGATTGGGAACCAAATTAGGTTCAACCGACAGCGCGACTGGTGGTTTATATGGTGCTGGTGAATTCGGATATACTATTAATCATAGTGCTTCCGGGCTGCCCGCGTCTCCTTCAGCGTCAGCTGATTGGGCTGCTTTAAACTTCGATTCAGATTACTCAGCCAGTGTTGCGGCGAGCCAATACAGGAAGTTTACGTGGAATATTGGAGCTAACACCGCAAATTGGGATTTAACCGCTGTCAGAAGCTTTCAGTTCTTCTCCGGTTCTGTTAATCTTGACACTTTGGGTCAATTCACAACAGTTTATAACGCTGGATCGGCTGCTTCACCTAACTACTACCTCGTAGCTATCACTACCGCGTCAGTTGGAACGGCTGCGACGGTCGCAGCTGGGCCGTCGAACACCTACTTCGTATCCGGAAGTAGACAACCAGACGCTTCGAGTCGCGGTGACTTTGAAGACGCAGGTGCAACCGGTGCTTCGATCGGAATTCCCGAGGTCAATCTTGAACTCAAGAGTGAACCTATCGTTGCTAAGACCCGTAAGTTGAAGGCTGTCTGGACTCCAGAACTCGCCCAAGACTTGAACGCTTATCACAGCATTGATGCTGAGGCTGAGCTGACCGCTCTATTGAGCGAATACGTGTCAATGGAAATCGATCTCGAAATCCTTGACATGTTGTTGACCTCTGCTCCCGGTGTCACCACCGAAGCGTGGAGTGCAAAGATTGGAACTGAGTTCACCAAGAGCCTCAATAGCTATGGTGTTGCCTCGTTCACAAGAATCGAAGACAGTGCAGCGAACAGAACCGCTTATGTCAAGGCGACATGGTTCCAGACGCTCGGTAACAAGATTCAACGTGTCAGCAACAAGATTCATCAGTTGACCCTCCGCGGTGGTGCGAACTTCATGGTCGTAAGTCCAGATGTCGCAACTATCCTTGAGTCAATTCCTGGATTCGTCGTATCGACGGATGGTGACAGTGTCAAGTTCGCAATGGGTGTAAGTAAGGTTGGTAGCTTCGCAAGTCGCTTCCAAGTCTACAAGAACCCTTACATGGTTGAAAACCAAATCTTGGTTGGCTTCCGTGGATCGAACTTCCTTGAGACTGGCGCTGTTTACAGCCCGTTCATCCCGCTCGTTCAGACACCGTTGGTGTATGATCCCGTCAACTTTACCCCACGCCGTGGAGTAATGACCAGATATGCTAAGAAAGTCGTCCGCCCGGAATTTTACGGCAGGGTGATTATCTCCGACATGAACCTCATCTAATCGAATTGATTAGTTAACGAAAACCCGACGGCCTATCCCGTCGGGTTTTTCGTGTCCATGTGTATTTTAAAAAATATTTACATTTTCACGTTTGAATTGATATTTATAGTCAAGATACCAACCGAAGGCGTTAAAATGAACGAATGTAAAATATGTAAAGTTGAATTGAAAAATAAAAAAAGAACTTACTGTTCTAATAAATGTAAATTTTCGGATGATGCATATAATAGTTCTCGGGCGAATAAAACTAAAAATCCAATTTTACAAAATGTCAAATGTAATGAATGTGGATGGCTGAGTATCGATGTCCTAAATAAATCTGGCGGACTTGGAAAGCATCTTCTTTTAAACCATAAAATCACAACACCCAATGTAAATGACTGGTTTGTGAAGGTGGATGTTGTAGAAAAGGAGAAATTGAAGTGTCCTCTGTGTTTGTGGGGAACCGACGATATCACAAATAAATCAGGCGCATTTACATCACACTTGAACAAACTACATAATATGTCAATTGGTGATTTTTTAAAACATCATCCAAAATTTAACAGTCTTTGGAAAACATATCAGACCAAGGAGAAAGTTGTAAGTTTCATAAAAGAAAACGAAACAAACAGAATTGAATGTTTGGAATGTGGATGTTTTTTCAGAAAGCTGACAAACATGCACCTCATAAAACATAAGATGACACCAACACAGTATAAAGATAAATATGGCTTGGTGACAACCTGTAGTCTATCTACCTCGGAATTGCAAAGAAAGGGATCATTTGATCGTCAAATCAATGATGTTTTTGATAGGATTTATGCTCACGATTGCACACCTTTGTTTTCTTTTGACGAGTATTCGGGAGTTTGTGGTGGAAAAAAGTATAAATTTAAATGTAACATCTGTGCGTTTGAATTTGAGGACACCTTGGATGACGGTGGATTTCCTCTGTGCCGCCCTTGCAATCCAAAGTTGGAGTTTAAACCAAATAGGAAACTAGAAATCGAGGTTTATGATTTTTTGAGATCCAAAATAACCGGCCCTATAATAAAAAATGACAGGAAAACTATATCACCGAAGGAAATAGATTTCTATATGCCCCACTCTAACATTGCTATAGAAATAGACGGATTGTTCTGGCACGGTGAAAGGTACAAAACAAATAAATATCACATAGAGAAAACCCTACAACTCAAACAGAAAGGAATACGAACCATCCATATATTTGAAGACGAGTGGGATCAGAAACGTGAATTGGTTAATCGGAAAATAGTTCATATATTGGGGAAATCTGATTCTGAAAAAATTTATGCCAGAAAATGTGATGTTCGTGAAATAACTTCAGAGGAATGTTGTCCGTTTCTAATCCGTAACCATATCCAAGGAAAAGACTCTTCGTATCTAAAAATAGGTGCATTTTATAACGGAAAACTTGTGTCTGTGATGACGTTTTCTAAACCTAGAATAGCTCTTGGCAATAAAGGAAATGAAGAGTTTGTCGAGTTATCCAGATTCGCTAGCGACACCGATTTTATAACGATTGGTACGGCTAGCAAACTATTTTCATACTTTTTGAAGAATTATAACCCGACAAAAATCATAAGTTATGCGGATTTAAGATGGACGGATTTCAACAAAAATTTATATACAACACTTGGATTCGCCGAATTGAGTAGAACCGTTCCAAATTATTTTTGGTGCAAGAATAAGAAAAGACACCATCGGTTTGGGTTTACCAAACAAAAATTAGTAAAATTGGGACATGATTCAAATAAAACCGAAGTCGAGATCATGCATGAACTTGGATATTATAGAATATGGGATTGTGGACATCTAAAGTATGAGTGGAATAAAACGGAATTGTAGAATCAACTGTATATGTTTTCTACGAATTTGATAAAATTCAATATATATACACATATGAATAGTGATAGTCAACTTATCTGGGAAGCGTATGAACAAGTATTAGAACAGTCAAAAGGAAGCTCTGCTAATCAGGGTATAATTTTTCGTCAAAACTCTGCTAAAGATACCGGGTGCTGTATTGGAGTAAAACACGGAGACTCAATAAAGGTATCTAAAGATCTAATAGAAAGAATTAATAAGATACCAAATTTAAAGTTTTATGCGGAAGGATCTGCTGCAAAAAACCCTCAAGACGAGCCAGGAATGATGCCGTTTTTACAAACAAATTTCCCTAAAGCTAGTATCGAGAAGCAGTCGTGGGACGATATAACTGAGGACAAGGGGAAGGGAGCAGCTAATACAAAATATAATGTTATTTTTGTATTTATGCAGCACAGATTTAACAAGATTATTGATTGGTATCCCACTAAGGGCACTATGCTTGATGCTATGGCAAGACCTATTAAAAGTAAAAATAAGGATTATCCTCCCGGCTCTCCGTCTTCATACGAAGAAAGATTAAAATGGTTAACAGTGCATATGAAGAATGCTGGATTTTATGAGGCGCTTAATAAACCTTATGATCGCGTCAAGTTTCTTGAAATTATGGATCAAATGGAAGCTAGCGTTTTTCCAAAAGGCCAGCAGTTTCCAAATACCTCTACATACTTTGGAAAAATGACAGAAATAATAGAAAAAGAACGTAATAAAACTATTTATGATTTAATGGAAAAAGGTGGTTGTTGTTTTGCAGGATCCGGCCATCTTATTGAACTCAAACAACAGTTTTCGAAACTCCGTGGCCAATGAAGGCAGTCAAAGAGTTGTATCCGGAGTAGCTTATTGTGCTACTCAGTCCGCCCAGATTCCGTTGTCGCGTGGAATCCATGTTATCTTCCTCCGGGCGGCAAGCTATTCTCTTTTATTTCAAATACTCCGTGACCGATGAAGGCAGTCAAAGAGTTGTATCCGGAGTAGCTTATTGTGCTACTCAGTCCGCCCCAGATTCCGTTGTCGCCGAAGATGAGATCATGTAAACTAGCAGGTGTTTCTTCAATCTTATACACCTTTCCTTCGCTGTGTCTACGTTTCCCACCGTATCTCTCTTGTTGTTTTGTACTAGCGCCTCCCCAATAAGTGCCATCACCTATAATATGGGTTTCTGCTTCTTTAGCCTTAGCAAAGAATCCACCTAACATTACATAATCGGCCCCAGCCCCGAATGATTTGGCTGCATAATTTCCGTTTTTTATGCCGCCGTCGGCTATGATATAGAAATTATTATACAATTGAGCTTCATCTGAACATTCTATTATTTCAGTTATTTGTCCACGGTTTACACCTGTCATGTCCGACGTGGCACACGCGCTTCCACCTGCGATTCCGGTTCTGAACATTATATTGAATCCACAATTATCGAATTCTTTATATAGTGAGACACCTTCCTTTGTATGAATATTACCTAACATTAAGTTTGTTATTGATGTATTCGATTGTAATTTAAGTATCGTATTTTTAATAGTTGAAAGGTAGCCATTTGCGCAATCTATCAGCCAGTTAGAAGTATAATCTTTGAGAATAGAAACTCTGTCCCAATCTTCTAATCCTATACTGACATATACGTTTGATAAATTTAGGTTTGCGTCCCTAATTGCTTTCAATATTTCAAGTTGATGGTTTGCGTCACAAAACCTATGAAGACATACAGAAAGTCCGAGTCGTGTAGCTTCTACAGCAAATGTCTTTCCAACAACGGCGTCCATAGGAGACACGATTAATCTATTCAATTCGACGGGTATATCTTTTCTACTCTTTAATAATGGGTATGACGGTTGTGCAATTAAGTTACAATCGTTATAGTAAACTGATTTTGTTTTTAAAATGGTGGCCATAATTATTTGGTATATTCGACGATGTAAACTGACACGTCTTCTTCTGAGAAGACACTTCTTATCATTGATTCTACTATATTCCACTGTCCTCCGGCCAATTTACATCCCATATTTTTCGGGAATCCTATATTTCGGATTGGTCTACTTAAACAATCAGTCTTCATTAATTCGAGGGCGGTGTATATTGATTCGTAATTTAATTTTCTAGAATCAGTTCCATAATAGTATTGCCCATACAAATTATAGACATATTTTATGGAAGTTTTGACTTTAGGTTGTGTGATTGTTCCTATTGAAAAGGAACCAAGTTTAGATCTGTCACCGACTTTGGTTTTGGAGTCGGCATCGAAGGCTTCCGATAGGTTATCTTTGATTTGTTTTGCAATGCCGGCTCCCATAACACCGAAGCAATTTGAACAGTGTCCGATTGCGTCTACTTCCGATTTAAGTAGATCTCCCTTTAATTCCATAATCATATATTATATGATATCTTGTTAACCGATTATGTCAACATTTTAATTAATAGATGTGTTTATTTATCAGATTTACTATTTATATGTTATATGCCAATAGGAATCGATCAGGACAAAATAAGGTGGCCGGGGAGCGGCTCTGCGGTATCAGGGTCTACGCCATTTGGGTTGTATGACGCTGATACTGAGTTCACCGCTGATTGTTTTAATTCTTCCAAGTGGGCGGCTATTAGATTGGGATATCCAATTATTGAGATTGAATTATTGGGTGCCAATTTTTATGCGTGTTTTGAAGAGTCTGTGTCTGAATATAGTGCACAGGTAAATCAGTTTAATATTAAAAATAATTACTTAAATCTCATAGGTCAAAATAGATCAAATCAAGCGGGTGGGAAGGCTGTAGTGGATTCTGGTTTAAATTATGTAGTTAATATTTCCAATGCTTATGGCACGGAGGTTATGGTTGGTGGAAAAGTAGATATTAAGACAGGATATATTAATCTAGAAGTTGATCAACAAGTATATGATTTACAAAGTTTATGGGGGAATGTTTCTGAGAGCTTCAACAGAATTGAAGTCCGACGGATATTTCATAATCAGGTGCCCGCTTTTTCTAGAATATACGATCCATTCGCCATGACTGGAGCTAGTTACGGCAATGTTTTAAATGAATTGGGATTTGCTGGTTATTCACCCGCGACGCAATTTCTAATGACACCTCTTTTCGAAGATTTATTGAGAGGTCAAGCTATTGAATTCAATGATATGATTCGAAAAAGCAGTTATAGTTTTGAATTGGTGAATAATAAACTAAAGATTTTCCCAATCCCCAGAGTAGCATATAAGGTCTATTTTGAATATTATGTTGAGAACGATAAGAACCTATCCATATTCATATCAGGTTCTGCTTATGAAAAATCGTCAGATTATTCTAATATACCTTATCAAAATATTCCATATAATACCATAAATTCAGTTGGTAGACAATGGATTAAAAAATATTTTCTAGCTCTCTGTAAAGAACTTTTGGGCGCGGTGCGTTCTAAATATTCAACTGTTACAATACCGGGTGGTGACATCACATTGGACGGAGATGCGTTAAGAACGGAAGCTTCTAGTGAAAAAGAGGCATTGATAACTCAGTTGAGGGAAATGTTAGATTCTATGACAACGGATAAACAGCTTGAGGCGGGTGCTACTAAAGCTGAAAAAACTCAAGATATCTTGAAACGTGCTCCCACTTTAATTTACATCGGATAAACTTTTAATATATGTCTGATTATTCCGGTAGATATTTTTCGGCTAGAGATAGATTGTTGATGGATTCTTTCAATGCTGAGTTTATGGGAGATATAATTCAGACAATTGTATCTCTGTATAAGATTGCGCCCGATGAGACGAAGACCAACATTTATGGTGAAACTGATCAGTCGAATGGAAAATTTTATTTCGCTGGCATCGAAATTTCTGCTATAATAGACAGAGGTGATATAACGACTGATGACGAGGAGTTCGGGCCGGATCGTGTTCAGTCAACCGTATTTAAATTCAGAGAAAAGATGTTAAAGAATGTAAATTTTTATCCGCAAGTTGGAGATCTTGTACTATTTAATGAAAGGTATCATGAAATTGATAATGTCGTGCAGGAACAATTTGACGGAGGACAGCCTGATAAGAGTAGATCGATTATCTGCAATACACATTATTCACGATTCTCAAAAATAAACTTAATTGATAGACAGAATTAAATAACCTATTACGTATATGTCATGGAAGGGAAACACTAACAATCCGGCACCAAACAACATTCAGTTGAATTCTGGAATGGGTGAAATTAAAAGTTCTGAAAACAGAGCATTGAATATCCGCAGAGATCAGGATAGTATAAAAAACTTCACGGTTCAGTTAATTGACGTTGATACCGCCATCTATTCACACATCGATAAAATTATAAATATTCATGTTCTCGATAATGGTCAGAGTGTAAAAGTTCCAATTCATTATGCTTCTCCCGAAAAATGGAAAGCTATACAACAGGATGGCGTGCTGCGTGACCAACAGGGAAAATTACAACTTCCTGTAATGGTCTTTAAGAGAAGCAGCTTTTCAAAAGATACAAATCTGATGACGTTGAATAGACATTTGACATATCCGGTTTTAAGGAAATTTGATGAAAAAAATAAATATGACAAATTTTCTATATTAAATAACGCAGTATCACCGGTTCATCAAGTGTTCGGCGTAACTTTACCGGACCACATCGATGTCACTTATGAATTTAATTGTTGGTGTGAGTATATCGAACAGTTAAATACAATTGTTCAGAAAATTAATTTCGCATGTGAGGAATATTGGGGAGATCCAAAGAGGTTTAAATTTAGAGTTTATGCAAATGACTATACGTTTACCACGGAAAATAGTGGGGATAAAGATAGATCGGTCAGGTCTTCATTCAGTCTGAAGGTTAAGGCTTACCTTTTAGAAGAAAC
>ENA-OSIY01002324-OSIY01002324.1-marine-metagenome-genome-assembly--contig:-NODE-2324-length-9984-cov-8.126981_pt1 | contig 9984 bp, 19 predicted proteins | sample MGYA00237884_ERZ534233 | MGnify/ENA primary metagenome ERZ534233 (study PRJEB26412, sample SAMN06343840) | marine metagenome | isolation source: estuarine water | place: USA: Columbia River Estuary... | reverse complement strand
GCAGTTGCATATTTAGGAGGAAACTATATGAACTTAATGGGTTATACTTGGATTAAACCAACACCAAAAAAAGGTACGTATGGTTATAATGTAGGTGTAATCAATCTATTCCTTAAGAACGATAGTAGTGGATTTGATTATAATATGGCAACATCCGCAATCGTATTCTGGACTAAACCATATCCGATAAATAAGAAACTAACTGTGTCACCACAGGTGTTTACAATGTTCTCACCTATCAGTTGGAATAGTGTTACAGGGACATCTACTGTTAACAGACACATGGGATTCTTATTAGGTGCGGCATTTGACTACAAAATTAGTAAGAGATTTGGATTTGCGTTTAACTACAAAATAAGCGGTAATACTAAAGTTGGAACAGCATACTTAAGTAACTTCCAAATAGGATCAAGGATGGTGTTATAATATTTATAAAACAAAAAGATATGAAAAAAATATTCAATACAAAGAACGTAATCATCATAGCATTAATATGTGTTATTGTTATACAATACTTCTTACCTTTCCGTAAACCAGAGGTGAAGATAGTAAAAGTAAAGGGAGACCCTTACGAAGTACCAGTAGAAGTAATTGATACTCAGTACTATTCTAAGGTAGAATACGTAGAACTTAAAGGCAAAGATATAGTACGTGATAGCATTGTATACGTACCAACAGCCATCAGCCCAGATACTGTAGCGATCGTTGCTTCGTACTACCTTAAGAGAATATTCAAGGATACGCTAAGATTAAGCGGTTCTATGGGTTATTTACTAGTACAAGATACAATTGCCCAAAACAAATTAGTAGGCCGTAAAACGACTCCTAAGCTTAACCAGAGGGCATTTACAGAGGTAGTTAAGGAACAACCTAAGAGAATGATATATTATGGACTCAATGCTGGGTTCAACAGAGACAATGTGGTATCCCATATCGGAACAGGTATCATGATCAAAACCAAGACTGAGAAGATATACCAGTTGAATCTAGGTGTAGCCAACAGATTAACAGATGGTACCACGGGTCAGTTCATACCATATATAGGTGCTGGAGTCTACTGGAAAATAAAATAAAAAAATATTTGGTTGGTATTAATTTTTGTTATTACCTTTGGGGTATGGCTAATATCTTAAAGGCAATAATTGAAAATTTCAGCGACGAGGAAATATTAAAGGCAGATGGTTTTGATAATGCTGTTATAGGCATTGATGAACACAGCATGCGTTTAATCTACTCAGTTAAGAAAGTCATAAAGATATTAATCAAAGAAGGTATGACTGAAGAGGATGCCTTCGAACATTTTGATTATAACATAGGTGGTGCTTATGTAGGAGAAAAAACTCCTATATGGTGCTACGATTATTATAATGGAATATGAAAGCGATAGATAATATTGCTTAATAAAATATGAATAAAGAAATAAATCTAGGAGGTGGTAACAATATGATTGTTACTACATCCAAGTTAGTTTCACTACACGAAACATTAACGGTTATACACGACAACAAAGCAGTACAGTTAGACATTAAGATAGAAGCAGATTTCAACAACATACCAGAACTGTTTCATGAAATATTCTTTAATGTCATTACATCTAAGTATTCAGGCGCTGTATCATTCGGAGACAACCCATTTAGTCAATGTGTTCCTATTACTAGAAAAAGATGGTGGCAATTTTGGAAGTAATTGCAAATTGATTTATCTTTGAATCCCAACACAACACAATGGCAAACAAACCTTTACTTGATAAAGATCTTAAGAAGATATTAAATTCTGATGCTTTTACTATTAAGCTTGAGGATAAGATATTGAATTTCAATAGAGAGGTACAGCTATACAATATAGACTACCCAGATGATTTTCCATTAGGAGCATACTTTACTTATCAGTATGATAGCTTGATATCTAATTGTGTATACGATGATAAACTAGATTTAGAATTTGTGTCCACACTTATCAAGAACGGGTACAAATTAATATGGACAGCTAAGAAGCACCATTTAAATTCATTGTTTCCAGTAGAACAGTTCTACGAGAAAGAAGGTTTATTAGTCCAGCTTAAATTCAGAAGAGGAGAAGCTAAGAGAAAACTCAATGATTATTTAGAAGAAACGGAAGAGCCTACTTTGGATACAACTATCCCTCAACGCATCGTAGCTCGTATGTACTACAAAGATGATAAGATGTTAGATGAGGTTATAGCGTTAGCTAAAAAGCATATCATTGAAGATAAAGATAGAGCTAAGATATCTCTAGTGATTTCAACTAGAGTAGGTTTATCTACTATACCTCAAGACATTAAGAATACTAATATTGATATCGCCGCCAACTATGGAAACAAATTCATGAAGGTTCACGATAAGATAGTAGAGAAGTTAAACGATCCGTTAGGTAAGGGATTAGTTCTTTTGCACGGAGTTCCAGGCACAGGTAAGACAAGCTATATCAGACACTTATGTAAAGAGATTAAGAAAGAGATTATATTCTTGCCACCGTTCCTAGCTGAGAATATCGCAGGGCCAGACTTCATTCCATTCTTGTTAGACCATACGAACTCTATCCTAATCATTGAAGATGCTGAGAAGGTAGTATTAGATAGAGAAGGAGATGGTAGCAATAGACAAAGCGTAGCCAATCTATTGAATATGACAGATGGTATCTTAAGTGATTGCTTATCCATTCAGATCGTAGCTACGTTCAATACAACTAGAGAACGTATCGACAAAGCGTTATTACGCAAAGGTAGATTGATTGCTGAGTGGAAGTTTGAAGCTTTGGATGTGGATCATTCAAACAGACTTCTGAAAACATTAGGGAAGGAATACGTTACAGATGAGCCGATGATACTCACCGACATCTATAACTTAGAAGAAGAATTAAACGTAGTACAAAAGGATTTAGGAAAAATAGGATTTAAAAATTATTAAACAAACACATATGTTATTATTAGCAAAGTACAAATCAGGAGAGATCAGACGTGTAACCTTACACCCATCATTCTTCACATCTTATGATACCTCAATCTCTAAGAGAGCATTAGACTTTGGTCATATGCACGGAGGAGATTTGTATCAGATAACTGTGCAACGTGGATCAGAAAACATGTTCGAACAAACGTTCAGACATAATGCACCAGAGACTAAGTTTGGTGGCTACAATATAGATGAGACCAAGATTAAGAAGATGTTTAGAAAACAACACAAGCACGACAAGTTCACAACTAAAGTAATCTTACAAGGATAGTATATGACACGAATTGTATGTATATCAGATACTCACGGTAGACATGAACACTTAACTTCTAAAGGTATGGGTAGCATATTGCCTGAAGGTGATCTGTTACTGCATGCAGGAGATTTAACCAACGTGGGTGGTAAAGGTGAAGTGCAAGGTGTGCTAGATTGGTTAATAGAGATTGCGCCGAGATATACCCACGGAGTAGTATTCATCGCAGGTAATCACGATAGAGGATTCGATCCTAAGTATAACTTAGAGGGTGATACTAAACCTGAGTATCTTAAACAAAGGTTACAAGACCTTAATGGTGTAACATACCTAGAGAACAGTAGCTGTATGATAGATGGTATCAAGATATGGGGTTCACCTATCACACCATGGTTCTATGGTGACAGATGGGCTTTCAACAAGCACAGAGGAGATGAGATAAACGAAGTGTGGAGAGGTATACCAGATGATACAGATATCATCATCACTCACGGACCAGCTAAAGGATACGGAGACTTCACGGTCAATGATAGATCACATGTAGGATGCGAACATCTTAGATATAGAATACATGAGATTAAACCTAAGTTGCATGTGTTCGGACATATCCACGAAGGCTCAGGCGTAATAAAAGAATTAGGAATGACTTATATCAATGCATCTATATTGGATGAAAGATATGAAGTAGTTAATAAACCAGTAATATTCAATTATGAAAATTAAACAAATCATTTATGTAATGTTTATCATTACAGGCATTCTGATAGAAAAGTATGGATTGCAAAGCGGTAACCCAGAGATGGAGAAGTACTTTGGCTTTGGTGCTATTAGCTTAGGTGTATTCAATCTAGTATTAGATTACTTTAAAAAGAAGTAGTATGGAACTTATAACAAATGATATCGATCATCACGAAGAAGATATTAGGTAGTTTGAAAAATAATTATTAAATTTGTCATTCAAAATAAAATATGATACTATACATACTTATCAGTGTTATTTATTGCGCTACATTTATAGCGTTTATGAACACACGAGATACAGGAGATAAAAGGTATTTTCTGTATGGCGATTGGAAGTTTGGAGCTATAATGTTATGTCTATTAGGGACTATAGCTTGGCCGTTAGTTATTTCATTCATTATCATTTACAAAATAGCATTCAAAATTTTAAACAAAAATAAACAAACATGAAAAAGTACGAGTACAAAACAGTATCACACATCAACGAACTTCCAGAACCATACTTAAATGAGTTAGGTGAAGAGGGTTGGGAATTAGTAGCTTATGGAGTAACAGATGTTGAAATCCAACACCGTTACATCTTTAAAAAAGAGAAAGAATCAAAAAAATTAAATGGGTAAACTATGTCGTTAATTGGAATATCTGGCTTCGCTGGTTCCGGTAAAGATACCGTAGGAACTATCATCCAATACTTATCGTGTCCTAATCCTGGTACATCTTTAGAAGATATACTAAATGAACCTAAGTATCATAATGAATGGTGGTTAGATGAAACTTCTGGATGGGAAACAAAAAGTTGGGCACATAAATTAAAACAGATATGTTCTATTATCACAGGGATACCCCTACAAAATTTTGACGATCAAGAGTTTAAGAAAACTTATCTAGGCCCAGAGTGGGGAGTGTTCCATAAAACTATTAAGAACGAAAGAGGATATCCTATCGATGTTGAGAACAGATTGATTACAGTTCGTGAGATGTTACAGATGGTCGGCACAGACTGTCTTAGAAACACCTTTAACTATAACATTTGGATCAACGCTCTTATGGCTGACTACGTCCCTACAGAAGAGGGAACACTACCTAAATGGGTCGTTACAGATACTAGATTCTTAAATGAAGTAGAGGCTATTAAGAAAAGAGACGGTAAGATTGTACGCGTTGAGAGGAAAGATGTTACCCCACCTAATGCCCACTCATCGGAGATGGAATTGGCTAGCTATAAGGATTTTGATTACATCATATACAATAATGGTACTATCGAAGATTTAACACGAAATGTATCTATGATGCTAACAACCTTTGGTTTTGATCAAAAAACAACTATTTATAATAGTCCAAACAAATAAACATGAGCCCAAGACTATTCGGATTTGAAATCTTTTTAGAGATCGAGATTGAACTCGAAAAACTTAAGAACCTCTATACTTATTCTAACAACAACGAAGTTAATAACGCTATGATAGATCTATGTAAAGAAGCATTGAAGGTCGTAGCAGATAGGAAGAAACAATCAATGTCATCTCCTAGCAAAGAAGATTAATTAGTTATGTACTAAAACCCATATATGGCAAACAAAACAGTTACAGCAAAAAGATCGGTCGGAAGACCGCGTAAGACTCCCATCGAGTCCAAGACAGTTACATCAAAAAGACCAGTAGGAAGACCTCGTAAAGAGCCTACACAGTCTAGTCCAATCAAAGATCTCGTAGACAAAAAAAGAGTCCAGAAAGAAGCTGGACGTAAAGCTGCTGAGACTCGCAGAAAAAACAAAGCTTTATTAAGCGGAGTTGAAGTAAAAGAAGATGAACCGTTCAGGATTACCGAGCAGGTAGTATTCAGAAGGGAGAATGCAGAAATCAAATCGTTAAAGAAACAAGTAGAAGAAGCGGTTAAGGAATATGAATCCTTATCTGATCTATACGATATAGCTTTAGCTTTGAAAACTCAAGACATCTCTAGCTACAGAATACCTACGATCGAAGCTAACAATTCAATTAAGAACGAAGCAACAGCTATAGTACAGCTGTCAGATACACACTTCGGTAAGATCATCCTACCATCTACGGTGAACGGATTGAACGAACATAACCCAGACATCGCCAGAAAGCGTATGGATTACCTAGCTGAGAACTTAATCAAGATGGTAAGAAAGGAACGCTCAGAAGTAAAGATCGACACATTGGTCTTAGGATTGGGTGGAGACTTTATGGAGAATGCAATGTTGCATGACCACAGTCAGGTAGCTACAGCGTTCTCTCAGATGCGAGAGATAGAATTTGCTAAAGAATTGCTACACAAGTTCATTAAGACTGTGGCAGAGAATGGTGACTTCAAGAAGATTATGCTCCCTTGCGTTAGAGGTAATCACAGTAGAACTACTAAGAAGATGAACTCTACTATCGATTACTTGACCAACTTCGAATCATTGCTTTACAATCTATTGAAGCAAGACTTCAACAGTAGCTTGTTCGATTGGTATGCGCCTGATAGTGACATCTGTGAGTTCCAGGTTTACGATAAGAAGATTCGTAGCTTGCACGGATGGCAAGTAAAGAGTGGAGGTGGTATTGGAGGATTGACTATCCCATTGAACAAGTACATCTTAAGGATGGATCAGATTAGCAAGTGTGATTACAATTTAATGCATCACTACCACAGCTTATCTTACCCAACAGCTAATTGTACTTTGAATGGTAGCTTATGTGGTTACGATACCTTTGCAATGCAAATAGGTGCTAGCTTCCAAAAGCCAATGCAATCATTCCAATTACTAGATAAAAAAAGAGGCTTCACAATTAAAGCCCCGCTATTCTGCGAGAAAGTTTAAAATATTAAAACAGTTATGTCACACAACATCCCCGCTCCAAAACCAAGAGCCCTATACTTATCTACACAAGTAGATCAAGTAAGTATTGGTTTGATTAGCGCAGCTATTATAGATATCAATAGTAATGATGAGTATATAGCCAAGATGGCTGAAGTACATGGAATGACTTATCATCCCAAACCAATTACAATATACATCGATTCATATGGTGGATATGTATACCAATGCTTTGGTTTATTATCAATAATGAAAAATTCTCAAGTCCCAGTACACACAGTTGTAACAGGTTGTGCGATGAGCTGTGGGTTCATGATAGCTATCACAGGACATGAGAGATACGCCTACGAGAAAGCTACCTTGATGTATCATCAAGTTGGTAGTGGGACAGGTGGTAAGTTAAAGGAGATGGAAGAAGATATCATAGAGACCAGACGCTTACAGAAGATGATAGAAGACCATGCGATAGCAAACACAGGTCTTACGAGAAAGCAGTTAAAGGATAACTATGAGGCTAAGAAAGATTGGTTTATGAACGCCAAAGAAGCGTTGAAGTATAAAATAATTGACGCAATCATTTAAAATAACAGATATGCAAAAAAGTCTTTTCATCTGTAACTACTGCGGTAAAGATACATCCGAAGTAGATTACGATTATTTAAGTAACTACGACCATCTATCATGTGCTTTAGAAGCGGAAAAAGCAGCAAAACAGGAGGAACAAAACCCTTTTGACCTTTATGAGGATTGTATAATGTGTGGAAAGAAAACCACTGTATCAAAAACTACACACATTGATTTCAGAGACGGATACATTGAAGGTGCAGGTCAGTTATGTATTAAGTGTTGGAACAAGGGCACAGACAGAAGACACCTAGCCGTACCAATGAGTACGATCTATGATACCCCCAACGATGCAGAACTAGGGTCAAAGATCCGACAGCTGTACTGGGAAAACCAATAATAGGGGTGGGGGATTGTTAATACACGATTTCCCCCCACAACCTTTTGGTCTTTGACATAAAAAACCCAATTAACGAATGCAGACATATTTTGCCCACAAAGATCGATTTTTTGGGATTTACACAGGACTATGAGACTAGATGATAAAAGATATCAATTAGGGAGTTACGTGGCCGTAAAGGGCCTAGGAATGCGAACCATAACGGGTATGGACCTGGAGAAGGTTTTTGTTTCTAACGATGAGGGGCTGCCCTGGCATTTCGTAAAGCCAGTTGAACTCACAGAGGAGTTAATGTATAAAATAGGTTTTGTAGTAATAAAGAAGATAGATAATCCCCATCACCTAGATATCAACATGTCTATTAAAATCAACGGGAGGTATTACTATTCCCGTGGAATCATCTTTGATGATAAGAGCATGTGGAGTTTCTATGGTGCAGGGATTAAATATCTTCATCAGTTACAGCAGTTGATTTGGATTATAGAACCCAAATACGAATTTAATCTAGATAGTTATCAGGGTTAAACAGATTGTCGTTCACTTCCTTTATGTCTTCCTCGTTCTTTAAAAGGAAGATTATTTTCTTATCACGGGTTATTTTAAATAGACCAGCATGTATCATAGTAGATACGATGTATTGATAATAGGAATAATCTCTACTACCATATGCTTTCATCAACTCTCTAGGTAGTTCCTCAATAGATCCTATTTCAAATCTAGTTGAAAAGATAGACTCAGTAGAAAGATAAGTCATCACATATGGAACAGCTGGTATCTTTCTCAATTTAACTTTCTTAAGTAATCTACCGAGTGTTAAGTTATATAAAGTCCGGAAAGGCCACAAGTAAGAGAATCCGCTGTTTGGTAAAAATACTTCTATATTAATAACCGTTTCCCCTAGCTTCTTAGTTACCTTAGTTACTATAGTATACCTACCATAATAACCATTGTCATCTAATAATTTAGATAGCGTAGGGATGCTTTGTGGTTTGTACAATAGTATCACACTATTGATTGATATGGAATAAGCATCACTCTTATTCACATCATCTATGATTGCGTCATCTGGTAGCATATTAGTTTTGGTTGATTATGATATCGTTAGTAATAGTAATGTCTACGTCTGCCTTGATCGGCTGACTGACTATCAAAGTTAGATCATGAAGGTCTTTTAATCTAAGATAGTTTTCCACATTTTTATTATAACGAATACATAATCGCAAGTTGATATCGAAAGCATCTTTATCGAAATCACTTGATTTTCTAATATTACCACCGATCAACATGAGATCCTTATAACACATGTCCATCATGGTCGGCAGATCCCCAGATACCTCTGCAAAATGTTCTAGTAATCCATCCAACTCGTCGTCGTGGATTGTGTGATTGATTGGTTCTTCATCTTTCATATGGACTGTTTTAAATTGTTAGTTCTTTACAAAGTTGATGATCAAGCTCGCTTCCTATTGTAGCTAAAAAATGATTACTCTTTAGTCGTGCACTAATAGATATCTGATACTCATAATTTTGAGTCCATGGTAAATAATAATCGTTTGGTAATTTTTTCAATCTGTCCTGAAGAATTGATCGTAGTTCATCGTTTATATGTCTCATCATGTAAATAAGATTTGAGGTTTGTAATCATTGGCTATGATCTCATTTATTGTCTTGATTATCTTACCACATCTCCTAAGCTTTCTAACATGCTCTTCGGACATCTGGTACTCAGACTCTTTGATTTCAACCATTAGTTTCTCACACCTCTTCTTTATAGCTGCTTTGAACTCAGGTATACCTTTGTTCCCTTTGATTGAGTTACACGATCGGCAAGCGAAGACCTTGTTATCTACAAGGGTATTACCCTCAGAGACGGGATTGAAATGATCCCGAGTTATATACTCGAAGGGGATTTTATCCCTGCAGTAATAACAACACTCCCCTTGCTCTTTGTACTGACTCTCCAGCTGTAGGTTGCTTTTACGTTTTATCATATTTTTATCTCTTGTCTTTTGATTTTAGCTAGGTCTGTTTTAACTTGAGATGTGATGGCGCTATCTATTCTTAATATACTTTCACCACTTTTAATACTTAATAAAGATTCAATATAGAAAACACACCCAGTTAGATTAGGAACCAGTTTTAAATATAAGGCCTTTTCTAATTTACTATACATTACTCTTTTAATATTCATCATCTTACACGATTTAAAATATGTAATTGATCTACC
>ENA-OSIY01002323-OSIY01002323.1-marine-metagenome-genome-assembly--contig:-NODE-2323-length-9986-cov-10.774044_pt1 | contig 9986 bp, 15 predicted proteins | sample MGYA00237884_ERZ534233 | MGnify/ENA primary metagenome ERZ534233 (study PRJEB26412, sample SAMN06343840) | marine metagenome | isolation source: estuarine water | place: USA: Columbia River Estuary... | reverse complement strand
CGTCTGAACTGTACTGGCACTCCAAGTAGGACACCAATTCGTCGAGCAATCTCAACGTCAAGACCTCGGATATCATCGCCTTCTCCACTGAAGAAAGGAGGATTATCTTTTTTGGTCATTGCTACAATAAGAACGTTGGCTTTCTTAATTGCGGCAATATCTGCGGGTAGCGGTACTGTTGAATTCGGCATCTGTGCAGATGCCAATGAAGTAACAAGTACAAGGAGTAATGTGAGTAGTTTTTTCATAGTAATGTATTTATACTATGAAGTCTTAAGGATATATTACAACCCTTAAAAATAACCTTACTTTAAACTACTTACAAGTAAGGTTTTGTTGCGGTTTAATATTAATTTGAGATAATGCTGACATTTTCGTCTGTTCGTTGGCATTATTCTTAACAATTTCTTGAATGGCATTATATCTTGCTATTTCTGCCATTGTCTGATCTCTACTTATAGCTTTTTGGGCTTCTAAACAAGCAGTAAGATCATTTTTTAATACGCTGTTCATCATGCTACATCCCGAAAGCAAAATGGTAGTAGTTAGTAAAAGAGTTTTCATGAAATATTTATTGCAGTCATCTAAAATAATATTCAATCTATAAATATTGTACTATGATTATAACTGATTTTCCTGCCTGGCGCAACGGCGAATTTTGCCAAATTAAAGATTTAACAATATCTGTATTGGACCTAGGATTAATACACTGTGACGGAACGTACGATGTTATTTCTGTTAAAGATAAAAGAATATTTTTGCTAGATGATCATTTAGACCGATTTGAGCAAAGTTCAAATTATTGGCGATTTGATTTACCCGTTAACAGACAAGAAATTAAAGATATTATCAATGAACTATGTCGTAAAAGTAATTATGATAATTTGTTAATTTGGATTGGAGTGACTCGAGGTATTCCTAGTAGTGGCAATCCTAGAGACTTGGCCTCAGCTAAAAATAATATGTTTATTTACGTCAAGCCTTATTTTGGTTTTAATAAAGAAAACTCCGCCAGCGTTTGTATAGCAAAAACTATTCGAGTTCCTGATTTTTCTATCAACCAAAAATATAAAAATTTTGCATGGAACGATTTAACTATTGCACAATGGGAAGCAAATGATCGAGTATTTGATACTTCTATATTGCTTGACTACCAAGGTAATATCACAGAAGGTCCTGGATTCAATATATGGTTTATACAAGGAGATACTGTTATTGCGCCAGCAAGGAACTGTCTCGGAGGTATCACTGTAGTTGCACTAGAACGACTTTGCAACGAGCTTAATATTAATTTTGTAAAAAAAGATATAAAGCCAGGAGAAATAAAAGATTTTGATTTTGCCGCACTTGGCTCAACTGCCGGTAATTTTATTACAGTTAGAAATATAGAAGATAAAACATTCACTAATAATGATATTTTTAGTAAACTACAAACAGCAATGGATATTAAATTAAATGACAGCACTTGGACCACAACGTATTGATATCCCATATAAAAACTATGGCTTTGCAAAATTTAGTCTATACACAAACAATAATTCAAAAATAATTATCTTGTTGCCGGGGCAAACGCTGCCAGCAGAAATGTTTCTTGGACTACCAGTTTTTGACAATGGTGATTCTGTTATTGATAAGTTATTAGTAAACGGCTATGATGTAGGTTGTTTGGACCCTGTTATGTATGGAAACAGTCAAGGACATATACCTGATTTATATACTAGACAGCAGGTAGCAGATCAATTGATACTAGCAATAACTTCTATCGAAAACGACTATGCTAAGATTTTCTTGCAAGGTTATTCGACTACTAGTCCTGTTCCGTTTATAGCCTCTTCTAAAAAGAATGTTGACGGAATACTTTCATTAAGCCCTGTACTGCCAACTAAACTAGATAGTTACACTAAGCAATTTTTACAAGACAGAAATGTAAATGATTTAAAAATGTCAACTAACGTAGATCTTCTTAGAACAAATCGTTTTAAAATAAACAGAGAATCTATGCCAGGACATAGTAAGTTAGTTGATAACTGGGAAGAAATATTTTTAACTAATCTATCTACATTTGAAAATTTCACTACGCGGGGTTCGTGGTCTGGGCCAAAAGATATAGTAATGGATATTGCTGTATATTATACCATGAACAATGATCACGGTTGGACTATGAGTAATGTAACCTGCCCTGTGGTAGTTGTAAAAGGCAGTCACGATTTTGAATGTTCGGACAAGCCTCCCTACGAAAATATGTTTTCTAATTTTATAGATTGTGTAAAACCTAATTTAAAAGAAACAATAATAGTAGATTCTGCTTCTCACTTTGGCATGTGGGAAGAGTGTCATGCTGATTGGACTAGTAAGTTTATTACTGCATTAGACTTAATGTCTTAATTCGTACAAGTTCTTTCGCGATATATTCTACCATCAGAAGTATGCACTTCTTTCCATGGTCCACAGTTTTGATTCAATGGCATTGGTTGCTGTTCAACATATATTGGTTGTTGTATAATCACAGGCTCGGGACGAGTTAATGTGTAACCAATTGCGCCGCCTATGATCAACGGTGCTACCCAGCCGCTATACCCCGGGCCACGATATTGATTGTGGTTATGACGAAAGCCGTGTCCATGATGTTGTGCCAGTACTGGCAATGTTGCACTAAGTAGTGCTAGGGTAATAAATAATTTTTTCATAATTATCTCCTTGTTATATATTTAACGTTTTAGGCGTCTAGTTTGTTGACAATGTCATTATAGTTTAGAATACTATTTTCAATTGGGCTGTGATTTTGTTTTTTAAAAAATTTCATCTTATGTTTGGTTTTTGTAATATCGACACCAATTTTTAATAACCAAGAATCAAACATTTTACAAAATTCGTCTTGATCAAACTGTTGTAAATCTTTTTCGTAGTTTAATTCTAAATAATGCTTGTTTGATAACATCAGCCTTATCTGCTTATACCATGCCAACGATGTGTGTTTTCTTTCTAAGAATTTATCAATGTCAACAGTAATTTTTAAATCACTAGTATCTGCGTTATACCATTTGTCAAATTCTATGGCTTTTCTATGACTGACATATTCTTCTAACTTATTGGACCTATCTAGAACAACAACTTCAACAAATGACAACTCTACTAATTTGTCTAGGCCAAGATCTTTAAAATGCTTGTGCATTATTTTAACCACTAGGGTTTTATCTGTTGTATTGTATAATCCAACTAAAGAGTCTATAGGTTGTTTATAAATGTTAACTAATAAATCAAAGTAATCCCCATCTTCGACATTTAATAATTCAAACAATTTATGTTGTTGCTGTCGTGTCAATCGTTTGTGTGGCAGATCATCGGGTATTTGATTTTCTTTTACATATAAATTAATATGTGGAGATAAGTAAAACTCATTAATACATTGTAAATCTACGTAAGATTCCATTGCTTCGCAGAGCAAGTTACTGCCAGTACGAGGTTCACAAAGAATTAATATTAATTTTTTGGTCATTTGGTGTTAATGGTCTAGAATTGCAATACCCACAAGTTGAATCATCACACTTATCTTCTAACCATTCATTACAGGACTTGCAATAATATGCATCATATTCTTCAGAATGCGATTTCTTTTTACCGCACTTACAATAATTTTTGTTTAGGTCCATAGTCCGTGTCTAACTTTAATAAGTCTAATCATCATGTCAGTGTCTTCTTTTTCGTAGTCTGCTTCTAACTTTTGTAGTGCTTTATGTGCTTTGCTACTTTGTTTTTTAAGCTCGGGTGATTTATCACTACTCCAATTTATCTTGCCGCCATTTGACAATCTACTTGCTTCGCAGTAGTCGGTCCAACCACTGGCATTGTATGCATCAGGACGATTGGGATAAACTTCAGTCCACCAAGTATACAATGCTAAAATCTCCTGTGCTTTTACTGCCTGTGGTGTAGGCTTCATGTAGTAAGGTTGATCTTTGCAGTAATCTTCGTTGTGAATCAATTCACTTTGCCATTTTAGATTATCAAGACCTGCCTCGGGGCAACGCCATGTACGCCAACGCCACCATCCACTGGCATAGAACGGAGGATTGTATTTGGCAGCATCTTCTTTCTCAGCCCAAGCAATTTGACTCCATGCTGTTTCTATCTCAACAAAGTCCACAAGCTCATTGAATAAGCAAGGCAAAAAGCGATTACCCACATCCTGCCACTGACCAGGTTTGATGTCTCGGGCATGAGCAGTAAGACTGTTAGTGCGAGTAACCCAACGGTTGTTAACATAGTATTTGATGTCATATAAAGTCCTTGTAGGCCAAGTAACAAAATCTTGGATGTGTCCCAGTGCTTCTTCGGCTAGCCAGTAACGGAAGTTATGTTTCATTTGTGCAGTAGTAGTCCAGTCGTCCCATTCTTCTGCTGTGCCGGCACTGAGTTTTTTAGTGCCGCGAAGCCAGTCTGCAAAGGGAGTGCAACTCCAGTATCTTGTATGATGTGCCATTTTATCTATTGCCTTTTAATCTATTTATAAATTTTGCTTCCATTAACAATCTTGCTGTTTCTGGATCTTTCATTAAGTCTTTCATTTCGCATAATGCATCTGCCATTGCTGTAAATTCTCGTTCTGGCATCTCTGTAATAATCATAGGAACATGTTCTTCTTTATAAGAAACAGGATCATCCCAACTTGTGTTAATATGTGTAAATGGATTTGCATCATACTGACGCTTTACTTTACTGCCAGTAATAGTTATCTTATAATCCAATAAGACTTGATGAACGCTGTCTTGTTTATACATAACCTATTTGATTAATTATAAGCGAATCAATCTTTGTTGTCAACTTATCCACATCCAAACCATTTGCAGTATAACCTTCAATTAAACAATCTTCGTAACCAGTACTAGGAGCCTCTTCTAGGCCTTTACTATTCATAATATAAGCCATAGCAACAATATGTGACATATTGTTAATTGGTTTAGAGGGATTGACTACAACTTCGACTTTGTCATAGTAATAAGGATAACCTTCTAAACGATCCAATGCACGTTCACAGTCTTCAGTGATATCCCAAAGCACACCTTCCATTTCAGTGCCCGCAACTTGATCAATATCAGCGTGTAACCTAAACTTTAGTTCAAAGCCTTTTAATGTACAACAGCCAAGATTGACGGCCTCGGGGCAACGACTCGACATCTCACCAATGTTAGTATTCATGCCATAGGCAAAATAATATCTTTTCATACGTTTATTTCTTTTACATTCTTTACAACAAAACTGCGCCATCCTTTGGCATTGATATCAAATACTGAAATGATATTAGTATTTTCTTTTTTATTGCCTACATCTTCTTTTAATAAGAAAGGAGGAAGGAATGCGGGATTAAGTGTACATTGCATTGTTCTGCTGTCACCATCTTTTTTAGTAAAATTAACAGTGACTGTGCCAAACTTTAATTGTTCGACTAGATCAGTTCTGAAATCTAACCATTCTTGATCAGTCCAATTACTGGACTTTGTTAGCAGTTCGTTGTTTAATGTATTCGTCATTGTGTATCCATTTGTTGTTGACTAAAAATCCCCATTCACGTTTTTGAGGACCGGGCATAAACATTGTCCAACATTCTATATTTGGATCAAGTTCAATTCTATGATAGCTTGTTGCTTGGCATACTCTAAAACTGCCAGGGCCCCGCCATACTTGGTATTCACCAATTTTTCTTCCTGCAGTATCAAAATGCGGAATCCATTCCCAATAGCCACCTTTGATAATAAGTGTAGCATAGGGCCATGGATGATCGTGTACATCATCTGGATCACTCTTTAAGAATTTGTGTAGAAAGATATTAAATGGAAACAGTTTACGTTCTTTGAGAAAGATATAATAACGTTCCAAATATGGTTCGTTACTTTCCCTGTCCAAAATAATACGCTGTCTACCTAGTTTGGTAAGGAAGTTGGCAATTTGTTTAAGCATTAGAATTAGTCCTAGTGCCTAATTATATACTAAGTTAGACTTTATGTCAATGATTATCTTGCCAAAATTATCAATCTAGTCGAACCGTTTACTGATGATTTGATTGTTCCGATTGTATCAGTTAACCCGCCTAACAAAACAAACATCGAAGCATTGTCGCCGCCCCAACCACCTCCACCTCCTGCTAGATTAAAAATGGCACTGGCATTTGTTTTATTAATCATATCAGTTGGCACTATAATAGTATGTTGCTGATCGTTTAATTCTCTAACACAAAAATAAACTTCTGCATAAGCATTTTTTATGTCTTGCCAAGTATCAGGTAATGTGAAAATACTACCTGTAATAGTAACATTAAACGCAATATTAAGTAATTCTTTCCATTTTAACGAATCATATAACTCATTAAAATTCTTTTCAATACTTTTTATATTTGCCCTGTCAGGGCCAGGTGGAGTATATGCGGCGGTGATTGGTTTTTGTGACATATTATATCAATGTAATAGTAGAATCGATGGCAGTCCCGTCACCGAATTTAAAATAAAAATATGTTCTATATTCTCTTGGATTAGAATCTATAAAAGTTCGTTTAATGTCAGCAGGATCTATTTCTATGTCAGTTTGAAATATAAATTCATTCTTAGGAACATTTAATCTATCTGCTTCACTGTGAGAAGTAAGATTCCATCTAATAAATTCTTTGCCATTTGATTGCACTAGTTCAAATTTAGTTTCATCTGAATTTGATATAGGTGTAGTTACTGGCACAAACTCGTCACCTGATTTAGTCAGTAACGTTAGCTTATAAGCATAGAAATCAGTGTATGGCAATTTAGAGGAATTCAATATCGTAATGGGGTCTTCGAATTTTAACAATAAACAAAATGTTGCATTGAGTTCATTTATGCTAGGAGAAATATAAAAATAGAGTTGATTATATTCTAATCCGTTTTCTACACTAATATAACGCTTGGTTATTAAGTAAGACGACGCATTAAACCTAGCCACTGATTTAATTACTTTATTATTTGGATCTGTATTTCCTAATTCGTCGCTGTTTTCTATATCTTCTTTTACAGTAAAAGGCACAGACGGTAATGGTGTTGTTTCTATTACATTACCTGCGGCATCATATCTTTTCGTTACTGTGTTATATGTTCTAGTTGTAGAAAACGTTGTCGGCGATCCTAAAAATTTATCATAGTTAACAGGAATTTCTGATGTCGCAGGAATATTAACTAAATGCAAACAGGCTTTTTTAACTGCCATTGATAAATCATATGTTCTGTCGGCCAATGGAATTGATGTGTCGCCGTCAATAATAAAACTACTCGAATAAGCATTATCTACAGTTTTCCAATATACTCTATCAGGAGTTGTTGGGTTTTCTATTAGTACTGCCCAATCTAATTCTCCTCTAACAAAAGTTGTTGTGCTGTCAGGAGTAATAATTTCCATGTCTTTACCGTAGGCAGGATTTCTGCTATAGGTTAAACCTTCTGTCCATACTGTTGCAAATCCCGCATCGGAATATAACTTTATTGATTTATCTATCAGTTCAAAATTGAGTCTATAAGCAATACCTCTTGATAATGATAATTCTGTAACTTTGGTGCCAGTGTTATCATATACATTAACTGCTGTGCCTTCTTGTTTGAATGTATATTTAAAACTATCATATCCTGCAACAGGATTGACTGTTGGAGTATCTGTATTAAGGCTAGGATCTCCATTTGGATCCCATCCTATATAAGCAGTATCACCGGTTACTGCTACTTTTTCAAAGCCAACTACATCTCCACAATAATCTAATACAGGCTTAGTTACATACTTAATTGGAGTTTTATCCCCGTTATCTATTGTTGATTCTATGTCAGCTGATACCATTGTCTTTAAAACATTGTCATGTAATATACCACGACTATCCTTAACTGGATAACCATCACTGATACTTTTAGCACGTTGTAAGTTTCTTGCAGTATTAAGTTTATTATTCAAGCCCAAAGGATCTGCCAAGTTTTGTTGTAAACGTTTTACTTCTGATTTTAGTCTAGATGTTTGTGCTTTTAAGTTTTGATTAAAAGCATTTATTGTAGCAGATGGCGTATTACCTGCTTGTTTAATCGCTGCCTTGAGATTTTTTAAATCTCCGGGCATACTATTCCAGTTAATACCAAAGCCACCTGGGCCGCCGCCTAAACACATACTTGGATTACTTACTCTCCCTAATGCATTTAAAATATTAAGTCCTTGGCCGAATAAGTTTGAGTTAAGTTGTCCTAGCAAATCAGGTATCATCGGAGCATGAACTGGACTGGGACATAATCCACCTAAACTAAAAACATTATTAACTTGACCCAGTGCTTGATTAACACCGTGTAATATATTATCATATCCTGTGGCTGATTTTAATCCATTAATTGCCGACTTCATACCTACTAGAGAATCACGTAACGTACCTAAGGCACTGACTCCAGTTGTATCTTTGATTAGATCGTCAATGGCAAGTTGAGCACAGACTAAACGACCATTAAGCAAATCTTTTAATCTGCCTGCCAACAGCATACAGATAAGATCTTTTTCATTCTTAGGAAGGTTAGCAGGGAAAGTTATTTTTAAAGGACTTGTTGCCATGTTATGCTAGTCTCAAATCTCTAGGTAATCTATTACCAGTAACTCCTGCCGAGATTGGGTTTTTGCCAGTGTAAGTATACATCACTTTGGCATCACCTTTTGGTCCGCGGCCTTCGTAGGCCACATGAACCCAGTTGCCTTCGTATATTAACTGAGAGTAAGGAAGTTTATTCAATACTTTATTAAGTAATTTTATATTTGCTTCACCACTTCCGATGGTAATATCTGCCGCACATCCGATCATATGGTCCGACGTTTTACTGGCATTTTGATTATCTCCATTATATTTTACTGTTCTAAATCCACTGTTAATACCAAAATTGACGCCGGCGTCACGCAAAGGATCTAATATGTTAGTGCATAATGCAATCCAATTACATTGTATTTGTTCTTTGGTCAGACCTTCTTGCGCTTCTATTGGCATCTTACTATCAGCTAATGTAAAATATTTGCTTTTTTTACATCCTTCTGGTGGCGTAGGTTGTGGTGCAGGTGCTGTTTGATCTGTAGTAGGAGGATCTTCGTGATATTTAGGAAGATTAGGACTAACTTTGCTTTCTTCTTTCTTCAAGGCAGCAATACCTCGAGTCGTATTTTCATACATTACTCTGCCTTCGACTATTATAGTTCCTGGTTCAATCTGACTGGCTGTATCTTCACCATCACCGTTGATGTCATCGACATATACATCAGGACTGCCTATTGCTCTTGGATGCCCGCAGGTATCGGGATCTCCTAGTCTATTTACAGGTATATATTCTATGAATACATTAGAACTTCCATTGGCCGTTAACGGACCTGCATGGACACCAGGTCCATGTCCTGCTACCGGACTTCCGTCGACACTGGTTAATAGATAATTTGTAAACACAGAATTCTGAATTACTACAACGATGGGAGCACCGGCTGTATTTGGATCAGTTAATCTGTGTACTTGGGGCATATTATAATATGATACTGCTGGCGTTTCTAACCGGCTTGATGCCAGTTGTGCTTTCGAGATAAGCATCACTGACTTGTTCGTTGGTATCTGCTACACACATAATTGTATGTGCTTTGAATACAAAGTCGCTGTTGGGTTCGGCAGTCATCATAAATGGAATCATTTGAAGTCCTTCTCTGCTGGCCGCTAGAATAACTGGCTTACTGATAGTAAGACCGTCTGAGGTTTGACCTGTAATTTTGCCCACAACTTCATCGCCGTTGGCTAGTTTCATACTGACTGTATGTCCAATTTTGTTTTCTTTTAACATATTATATATTTAGTGAGTTTTTAACCACGAGACTAGATCAGTATAACCTCCAATGGCCTGATCGTCGATAAAGATTTGAGGCACGGTGCGTGGTGCTGACCCCAATCTTGTTGTTAGATTTTCTAACAATGTATCTCTTGTTTC
>ENA-OSIY01002321-OSIY01002321.1-marine-metagenome-genome-assembly--contig:-NODE-2321-length-9990-cov-4.743166_pt1 | contig 9990 bp, 20 predicted proteins | sample MGYA00237884_ERZ534233 | MGnify/ENA primary metagenome ERZ534233 (study PRJEB26412, sample SAMN06343840) | marine metagenome | isolation source: estuarine water | place: USA: Columbia River Estuary... | reverse complement strand
TAATGATACGGCGACCACCGAGATCTACACCTCTCTATTCGTCGGCAGCGTCAGATGTGTATAAGAGACAGCACTTACCGCAGCATGAGTAGTTCTCACCAAAGAGGCGTGTGTATTTGTAAGGGTCTTTTGCAATTAAGTCAATAATAATTAAGACGTCCGCGTGCGGGACCTTGTCACGATTAAATGAACCTGGGGCTCCGGTGAGGCGACGCATATAAAGAACCTTCTCATACTCACGGACCTCGATGAAAAGAAGATCACCAGTAAGAGGTGTTCCTTGCAGCGGCGCGATGTCCAGCTCATCGGTAGGAATCGCATACTTAGATTTTGGTACACGAGCTAGAACGTGTTGAAGTGAAGAAGCTGCAGGAGTAGCAAGCTTTGGTAAGCTAAGTAGCGCAGAGATAGCTGCAGATGCTGAGCGCTTAGAAACAGTGCTTAGTGCACTGAACCGGTCAACCGTGAAAGCTTTTAGAATAGGGTCACTCGCAGGTATCTCGCGAGAGTCTAATAGCTCATTGAGAAAGCTGATTTGCTTATCGCTTGCTGGCATTACTGTGTTCATGGATTAAGCACCAAAGATAAAGCATAGGGCAACAGCGATTCCTACACCGATGAACGCACCGATAGGTCCGCCAACGTCGCCGTTCTCATCTATCCAGTCAATTACTGCCATGATTGGGTTTGTCATTTTCGTACCTTTCGTCGTTGTTAGGATAATTATAACAGGAAGATTGGGAAAATGTAACTACCTGACGCGGAAGGTGTTTCTAAGACCAGGGATCTTTCGGCCCGCAGGTGATTTGGCTGTGATCTTTCCGCCCACGAATCCAGCGGGTGGTTTGATGAGTAGAGCCGTAAGGGCGTGGACCAACGCATCAACGCGGTCCGGGGATTTACCTTCGCCTGGAATCCACGAGGTCATCTGGGACTCTAGCTCCGCTAGGTACCCTATGTGGTGAACACGGTTCTGCTCGTAAGCTAGCGTGATTGGCTCAGCTCGAAGGGCTTTGCCGTATTTAGAGTGGACCTCAAGTACCTTTACAGTTGGGTCAATTGTGTTAATGGCGTTGCGCACTAACGCACCACCTTGGTTTACTTCCGCGATAACAGGGCAACCCCATTTACGCGCCATGGCTACTACCTTGTTTGCCCACACATCGGGTGAGCCTAAGATTGAAGCATCCTCAAGTACCCAGCTCTGACGTTTGTATAAGTCTCTGTCTCCTGTTGAAGCTACGACAACGATGCCGCATTCATCTCGTGGATTTTCAGCTACCGATGGGTCAACACCGATACAACGAAGAGGAGCGCCTTGAGGCATAACAAGCTCGCGTGTCTTATCAATAAGCTCTACAGTCCAGAGAGCTCCTTCAACATCTGAAAGCATCTCACCGTACAGCTCTTGTGCAGCTAGACGAGTTCCTTCATACACTCCAAGGATTCCGTCCATGTAAGCTGCAGAAAGGTTTCCGCTGTTATCCATGGTTGAGCCTTTAGTAACTATAACTTTGCCAGGATGCGCATCGGCCTCACGCAATAGCTCATATAGCAACGGCACGCGTTTCGGTGTTGTGGTAATCATAATTTTTGGATTCTTACCAAGACGAGTACCGATGCGTAAGTTCTCGAAGGCGGTAAGCCCAGCTCCATCTGGAGTCTGACGCCAAGCTGCAACCTCATCTCCCCAAGCGTGTGTGAATTGAGGACCACGAAGAGAATCTGGTTCATCAGCTGTGAAGCATGTTGCCGTATTGCCGTTAGGCCAAGTTAGTCTTCGCTTTGACGGCTCGTATAAAGGTCGTTCGCTTGGAGGTGTAACGTTAATGATTCCTGATTCACCTTCAACGATAACGTCACGTACGTCAGCAGCTGTACGAGCTACCAACGCAAAACGACGTTGACCGGTGTTTGTATGTTTGGCTTCTTCTCTTACCCACTCGGCTGCCGTACGAGTTTTACCTGCACCTCGACCTGCGAGGTACATCCAGATATTCCACTCATCGCCTTCAGGACGCTGTTGTTCAGGACGACCCCAGAAACCCCAGTCCCATTGAAGAGCGTCTGGGTCTAGACCTGCTAGAACTTCAATACGCTCTTCATCGGACATGTCGGCGATAATTTGTGCGAGACTTTTAGCCATGTGTACTATAGTACCTTATAAAAGGAAATGTTATACGCTTATTTCACTATTAACAGTCGAGTACACCTGAGCTACTACCTGTGCCCATACCTGAGGAGTATGCGTAAGTGGCTGATACCCACCGGCTCCTCCAATAAGAACTCTACCCTTTGCATGCTTGTTAGCAATTTCGCCTACGATCTTTGCCGCAGCTCGATATCCAGGGTAATCAAAGTTAAGACCAGATAGAGGATCTGAATGATGTGCGTCAGCTCCGGTAGCTAGAAGAATAACATCTGGCTGAATATCATCCGCAAGCAGCTCGATCTCTTGCATTGCATCCAGAAATTCTACGTCACCATCTCCGTTAGCTAATGCCCAGTTGTATACTCCATTTTCTGGCTCGTTCTTAAGACCAGTTCCCGGGAAGATTCCACCTTGGTGGATACTTGCCGTAACTAGATTTCGATACGGGCGTAGGATATTCTCAACGCCGTCACCATGATGCGCATCCCAATCGATGTACATAGGCTTAAGCCCTGCAGCCATAAATAACTTAGCGGCTAACGCCATATCGTTGAACACACAAAAACCAGAGCTATGGTCATACTGCGCATGATGCTTAGCTCCCTGCGGATTGAAAGCTACCTGAGCTTCTCCTGAAAGAATTTTTTCATACATGCGAATAGTTCCCGCGGCCATCTCAAGAGCTACCTCGCCAAGATGAGTTTGGTCTGGATACCATTCACCGCAATGACCTCTATCTAAAACCTTAGAGATGTATTCATCAGAGTGAACATGACTTAGCAGATCTCTATCAGACTCAGATGCAGATGGCTTAACCATTACCGGATCTAAGCTTTCAAGGAGCTCTACCGCAAGCTTAGCACGAACAGGATTAGTTGGGTGACTGCCATCACCGTTTCCTAGCTGCCAGTCTAAGTAAACATCGTCGTATGCGACGTGTAGCTTACTCATTGTCAGTCTCGTTTAACGTTCGTAGGAACTTTTCAAACTCGCCGTTGCACAGAACGTACTTGCTTCGCTTGTCACGAAGAAGAGTGATAGCTTCATCAGCCGTATATCCACTCTGCATAAGAACTAGAGCTGCAGTTAGACCAGAACGGTTTAACCCAGCTTGGCAACGAACCAAAACCTTTTTGCCAGCTTGCCACTTGCGGCGTGCGAAACCAACCGCACTAGCTAGAGCTTCTCTGTCGATGTGGTCTACGTCTGAATCGTAAAAACCAAAACGCATTTCCTCAACCATCCAGTCAACTGGATTTGCCCATGCGTATAGAGTTACTACCGCATCGAAATCTTTCTTTGTGATTGCCTTATCGGCATGTAGGTTTGCAGGATACTCAATCGTATCAAAATCATCGGTGCCACCTACCCATAAACCTGGCAAGATCTCGCTGTATAGAGGAAAGTCCCAGTCGTCAATCTCGTGCGCTGGTGCATATCCTTCGTTTGTTTCAATGAGCTTCGCCATTGTGTTTCTCCTTTTGTCATTTTGTCATTTAATATTACTATTATATCAGGATAAGTTACCTTCCAGTAACTTACTCTTCCTGTATAAACGTATGAACGTTGCCACCAGAGTAGATATCATGCTTGATGGCAATTTCTACCGCGCGGTAAACAATCTTCTCCGCATCCTTTGCGGTCTTACACTTTTGATAGTTAAGAGCTTCAAGAACGCCGAGAGCTAGATCCGAACCGCTACCTGAGTGATAGATGTTTCGTTCTTCTCTATCCCAAGAGTAGTCTTCGTAAATTGGGTAAAGAACTCCATGTATTGAAACAATGAACTCTGAATCGTGAGCCGCAGCTTCACCATCAGCCTTCATGTCGTAACCAGACTCGATAAAAACCTTACGCATAGACGGAATAAAAACTTTCGTCATGAATACGTCAAGGTCCTGTCCAGCTTTAGGTCTAGGAGCTCTCCAACCAAATTGAAGTATGTTTGAGCCGCGTCCTGCACCTGAACCCGCAATGAGAATGCCATTGTTCTCTACAACTTTATGTGTAGCCATCTCTAGGTAGCGACCGCTTTCGTCTGACGAACGCGAATCACAACCGATGACAGACCAGCCGTCACCTTGAATTGCTACAAGTGTAGTCATGGGTTCCTCTCCAGGTAAAACGCCTATCCAGGCGCTAGGCAAACTGTATCCTAAGCGCCTGGATTGCGTCTTACTTTACGAGATCAATTATAGCCACAGGAACAACAATATTTGCTGATTCTGCCTTACCCGTAAGTGGGTTAATCTTCTCGAATCGCCCAACGGGTGTCTCCAGTCTTACAGTGACCTTCTTCTGTTTAATCCCTGTCACGGTTGCCTTGCGGCCAACCATGTAGCGAGTACCAGTTAGATCATTGAAGACTACCGTGTCACCGATGTGATAATCCGCGATTGTGCGAGAGATGCGAGATACCTTTAGGCGTGCATCTACCGCTTCCTTGAGTTTAACCAAGGAAGAATCAAATGTACCTGATTCGATCTCAGATACGAGTTCTTCTATGTTCATGTCTATTCCTTCCGTCGTTGTTATAAGTTAATTATATCAGGTTTGGAAGTAAAAGTACAGGAAGGTTAGGCGTCAACCTCGGCACGGAAGTATCCGATACCTTCAGCTGCCTGAGTCAGGTCTTCCACCCAAGGAAGACGCTTACGCTCGGTATCTAGAAAAGCACTGGCATAGATAACTGCCTCACGCTTTGCAGGTCCGAGAGACTTAAAAGCTCCGCGGCGTGTCTCGCTAGTTGCGAGGTCCTTGACCTCAACCAGCCAGGCAGCGTTAGGAGCCTTACTTTTATGTAGGGTTGCTACTATCATGATGTCCTTTCGACATTGTTAGGTAGGCAGTTTAATGACGTACCCAGGTCGTTCCGTGGCGCGGATTGGAGTACGCGCCTCGGAAATCTAATTTATACGGCGTAAGCTAATTCGTAACCTTTTGCAAGCTTTTCCTGAACCTTCATGAATCCAGCTTGACGTGCATAGAACTCATCGCGGTAATTCTTTACCTCGCTTTGACGGACTGGCTTTTCTGCCATTCCCCAGCTGGTGCGAACTACTGAACCATCTACAGTTACCTCGTAGATCTTACGCTTTCCGTTTGCTCCGCGTTGACCATCGCTGGACTTGAGGAGACACCATTTCTTTGTCATTTTCGTTCCTTCCGTCGTTTGTCGTTTTCACCGTTTCCGATGATAGTACTATTATATCATGAAGATCTGGGAAAGTACACCCTACTTGTCGGTAACATATTCCTTAGTATTTCTCTCGTATTCCGTATTTTAAGGGAGGTGGTTCTGGGGGATCTACCGGATTTGGCATGTCATCGTCCCTTGAGCCGCACGAGGAACAGGTTACCTGACCATCAAGGTCTACTTGAAAGTCGCACCCATACTTAGTACATATATTACTCATCGTCCGAATCCGGCCACATCTCCGGGCGAAGGGCAAACTCGTATTGGTCACCCCTCCAGGAGTTTGAACCAAAGGAGATGTCCTCCTCCATAAGTTTGTTTAAGGATAGGACAGCGGTGTGTCCTTCAGCCTCGAACATAATGATGAGCTTTGTATCTGACTGTTCAGGGTCATCAACGAGAGCTACAGTGAACGGCATCCCACCAATTCCATTTCGGTGGGTATCCATGTCTACGATTTCTAGCTTATCCGCATTCATCGCTGTCTCTTTATCTCTGGTCGTCGCTTAGAGATCTCGCATTTGTTGAGATCATAGGCGTACTTAGTTAACCAATGCTTTGCAACTTCCTCATTGATGAACTCGCCTACCCATACTCCTTGCTCGTCAAAAACATTTACTAAATCATAGAGAGTACTCATTGAGTCACCGCACGATTATTTTGTTTAATCGGAGTGTAGCATGGGCTCTTACCTGTCTTAGGTAACTTGTATCCATAACGTGCAAGACGGAATCTAAGAGCTCCGTGTGTCACGCCAAGACGCTTTGCAAGACGATAAAGAGTTACACCTTCGACAGAGTGTACGTGCCAGACGAGTGCGGAGTACTCCTCGGCTTCCTTACGATACTGCGTATGGTCGTAGCGAACTTTCTGTGCAAGAGGTTTTAGCTCGATGAGACGAGCTAGATTTTCAGGAGAAGGTTCAATGTAGACGGGAGGAGCTAGAACTTCAATCTCCATGGTATCAAGCTCCGGGACAGGGAAAGATCCTGGATCCGCAAGTACATGCAAAGCTAAAGCAGGTGACGCCTTAGTTTCAATTTGACGAATACGCTCGCGCGTAAGACCAAGGGCATCCGCAATCGGCTGAAGCTTCCACCCTTTCATGCGAAGTACATAGATGTACGCCGCACGCATATCCTTATCCTCTACAAGGTTAAGTGCAGTGGTAGTGACGAACGGCAACGTTTGATGCTGCGTCACCGGAACCTGCTTTTTAATCATAGTTCTTTTAGACATTTGTTTTCCTTAGCTTATTGATAGTGGGTCACATACGGGAAGTGTATGTGAGCGCCAGTCGTACAGAATTTGTTCGAGCACTGCTGAGTACTCGTCGTCAGGGAGTGACGCTATAACTTCTTGAGCAAGAGATACGAACCGCAAGCTCTCGGATTGGTTGGCTTGGTGGTTAGACTCAAGGTTGCCGCATGTTTCGCAATATTCTTTTAACATTAGGCACTCATAGGGAGTTGACCCTTGATGCGAGACTGAAGGTCTGACACCATGTGGGCAAGGTGGTGGAATCCGTGGTCCTGGCTAGATGCTTTCTCTTTGCCAAGCGCACGAAGAATGATTTCAATATCTTTGTCGGTAAGTTCGATGTTCATAGTTATCCTCACAGATCCCAGAAGTCGTCAGACGCTGGTGGTAGTTGGGCAAATGTTTCTGCGCTTTGTTGCGCGTTGGTTAAAGGCGTAGTGTAATAGTGGTTGCTTAAGCTCCATGTGTAGCAAGCAGTGCAGATGTTTGACCACTCTGTTGAAATTCCATTTACAGACTCGGGGTCACCACAGTCTTCACATTTCCATACACTCATGATTACACCAGTCTTTCTTTTGCAAGAACCGCATTCTTTACGAGTTCAACTACATCTCGGTTGAATCCACCGATGTTGTACTCCATAAGTTCATCCATGTCCGGCGCACCTAAATCGTAGCGCTTCCAGTCATAGATTGTTGCAACTGACCCATCTGAAAACATGTGGGTCCATTCAACGGTAACTTTGTCACCTGGGTAGTAAAAAGTTGGTTCATCGAACGCTGCGATGAGATCTCGCATCGTTGTTGTGACGTACCCTTGTAGGGATGTGCCATTTGCGATGTCACTCATTTTCTTTGTCCTTTCGTCGTTGTTAGTACTATTATATCATGTTTACTTGTCGAAGTACACTATCTCCACAAATTCATTTGCCCAGCCTGTAAGCCCAGCTTCCATCTTGTTCTTGTGATGACCGCAGAAGAATAGATCTCCGGAGTTTCCGGTCACCTTCCAGATTGCCTGGGCAATTCTACAGGAATCACAAGGAACCCAACCGTAAGACTCTTGCGCCGTATCTTCTACTACTTCTTCAGTAATGGTAGACTCCACGTCTTCTCCTTTAGTTAAGTTAATCATACTCAGTTTAGAAATTATTGTTTGGGTTGTACCAACCTTCACGGGAGTTTTCCTCACCGCATTTGTTGCACACCCATTCAGCAGTCCAAGTTACCTCATTGTGAGAGTACTCTTCAAAGCTGGGAACCTCATAGCATGCGTCACACTCGTCATTGCCGCAGTCTAGCTCTTGAACACTTTCACTCTCAAGTGTTCCCGCAATCTGTGGTTCAAACCCAGAGACGCCTGGTGGATAGTTACTTGTCATTATGTCTTCCTTCCTAGTCCTTGTGCCAACAGTCACACCCGCAACGTTGTGCGCAATACTCATGTTCACCACTTAGGCAGTTGTCACACTTTGGTTTAGACATTTTCTTCCTTCCGTCGCTGTGTATAAGATAATTATATCATACTATAGATCTAAAGTAAACTAAGGTGCTGAAGGTAACCCTCTGGGGAGGAGGGTTACCCGCAACTTGGTTTATACTTTTGCTTTTTGGTAGTACTCTGAGACCTTATCTGTGTACTCTTTGTTGTAGATGTAGAAACCACCCATGTAGTAGTCTTCTTTATCCATGATTAGGTGAAGAAGGTTACCTGTCCTAGATGTGTAGGAGGTGAAGTGGTAGTGAGAGTTGTGAAAGTAGTGGGTTATTTCATATAACTCACCGATAGGAGTCTTTGGGTCTACTTCTGGAGTTTCATCAAACAACTCTAATCCGAAGTACTCATCAACTAGGTAGTAGGTGTTATCTGGGGTTCTAACAACTAGGTACTCTTGGTCTTCTGATCCTGGACCACTAGCCAATACTACTGTACCTTCTGGGAGGGTAGGGTAGTTTGGGTTTCTGTATGGTTCTTCATCTTGGTTTTGAAGACTATATTCAACATGGAGATTATAGTCTACTGGGGTAAGATCTACAACTTCTTGTGTAAAGAAGGTGTGAAGGATTTCTTGAGTGTTCTTCTTCATTTTAGGTTCCAATCATTAGTGGTTAATAAGATAATTATATCATACTTCTATTATAAAGTACAATTGAATTGAAGACGGTAGAAGAAGACACACAGATCAATTATATCATATTTATTATAAAAAGCAAAGGGCCGCGCAGTTGTGGGCTGCGCGGCGCGAGCGTTTATAAGGTTGCGTTGATTTGAGTGAGCATTTCAGTTTGAGTTGATTCAGGCAGGTGCGAGAAGCAAGAGTGTGAGCCGAAATAGTCGTGAAACCAGAAGTAAGGCGCAGAAGTGTTTTCGCAGTTTTCGCAGAGGATGTCGCCGGAAAGGTCGCGGCCAGGTTCGAGTTCGAGATGAACAGTAATAGTGTAGACGTCAGTTGCGTTTTGATAATCAGAAAGATAATCAGAAAGTGGAGCTGGGTAGTAGACGTCGGCAGTAAGATCGAATGTGTATGAAGTGTGTGAAGCGTCGTGATTTATTTTATCGAGTTTTATCATGATGTAAATCTCCAATTCGTAGTTGTTAATAGTTTAATTATAACATGTTTAATTATAAAAGTAAAATATGCGACGAGCGTTTATGAAACGTAGTCGTTTATAAAGTTTTGAGTTTCAGTAGGCAATTCGTCAAGATGGCAAGAAAAGTTAGCGTCGTTGAGGTATACGAGTGTTGAGAAAGGCATAAGCGAGTCGTAGCAGTTTTCGCAGGTTTCGTTGATAGTAGTTTGGTCAGAGTAGTAGACGGTAATGCGAGCTGGAAAAATATCGCAGTCGCAGTTGTCGGCGCAGTAATTTTCGTAAATGTCGGCAAAGTCGAGTTCGAAGACGTAAGAAGATTTTGAAGAAAGAGAAGCGTTAGAAGTTTTTTCGATGAATTTCATGAAAGGCCCCAATCGGATTTTCGTATTACGTATTTCGTAATAATAGTTTAATTATATCATGTTTATTATATTTTGTAAATACGCGAAAGGCCCAGCGTGAGCTGGGCCAGTCGCGACAGGTTAGCGATTCGCAGAAACGAAATCGTTGACGGTAGGATAATGAGCGAGACAGTTGGTCATGATTGATTGAACAGGTGAGTCGTCGAGGAACGAGATTGATGGCAAAGTTTGTTCGATGCAGTCGTCGTGTTCGCAGTCGAAGTCAGAGTCAGCGAAGTTGATTTCGCAGTTGTAGTTTTCGTCGGCGTCGAAGTCGTCGAAGATTGTTGGGTCGATAGAGAGAGTGAGAGCGTTGAGAGTTTTTTCGATTATCGTGATGTGTGACATGATGAAATCTCCAATTCGTTAAGTTAATAATTAAATTATATC
>ENA-OSIY01002320-OSIY01002320.1-marine-metagenome-genome-assembly--contig:-NODE-2320-length-9990-cov-5.181176_pt1 | contig 9990 bp, 9 predicted proteins | sample MGYA00237884_ERZ534233 | MGnify/ENA primary metagenome ERZ534233 (study PRJEB26412, sample SAMN06343840) | marine metagenome | isolation source: estuarine water | place: USA: Columbia River Estuary | study... | reverse complement strand
TGTCTCGGAATGGCTTACTGGTGAGCGCACCTACGGGGCAAATGTCAATCATGTTGCCTGACAGCTCAGAGTCAACCGATTGGACCAATCGGTTGACTCTGAGCTGTCAGGCAACATGATTGACATTTGCCCCGTGGGTGCACTCACCAGTAAACCCTTCCGATACAGCGCTCGCACTTGGGAGTTGTCTCGCCGCAAATCGATTGCACCGCACGATTCATCGGGTGCCAACTTGGTGGTCCAAGTTAAAAACAACGAAGTGCTCCGTGTGGTGCCTTTGGAAAACGAAGAAGTCAATGAGTGCTGGATTGCCGACCGCGATCGTTTCTCTTACGAAGCTTTGAACAGTTCAGACCGTCTGCGCGCGCCCATGATCAAGCAGGGTGGTGAGTGGAAAGAAGTTGATTGGCAAACTGCCTTGGAATATGTGGCCAATGGCCTGAATCAAATCAGCAAAGACCATGGTGCAAGCAGCATTGGCGCTTTGGTCAGCCCACACAGCACACTTGAAGAACTGCATTTGGCCAGCACTTTGGTGCGTTCATTGGGCTCTGACAACATCGATTACCGATTGCGCAATGCAGAGTTTGCCAAAGCCGAAGGCGTGCGTTATTTGGGTACCTCCATTGCCAGCCTGACACAAGTCCAGCGTGTGTTGGTCATTGGCAGCAATCTGCGCAAAGACCATCCCTTGTTTGCGCAGCGCATTCGCCAAGCGCAACGCAATGGCGCTCAGGTCAATGCCATCACCTCTAAGGCATTGTTCAATGCAGCCGATGCGTGGGCCATGCCAGTGGCGCATGCCGATGTCCAAGAGGCCAGTGCCTGGGCGCAAAGCTTGGCCAATGTGGCGGCGGCCGTTGCGGCAGAGAAGGGCGTGTCTGCGCCTGCTCAAGGTCATGCAACGCCAGAGGCACAAGCCATTGCCAAGTCACTCTTGGGCGGCGACCGCAAAGCTATTTTGTTGGGCAATGCAGCAGCACACCACGCCAATGCGTCTAGCTTGCTTAGCTTGGCTAAGTGGATTGCCGATCAAACTGGCGCAACTTATGGCTACCTCACAGAATCTGCCAACACAGTGGGCGCACAGTGGGCCAAAGCAGAGCCTCAGACAGGTGGCATGAATGCGGCACAAATGCTGGCGGGTGGTCTGAAAGCAGCTTTGCTACTCAACACCGAACCCGTTGAAGATTCTGCTGCTGGCGCCACAGCTGTGGCTGCCTTGGCCGCCATGCAAATGGTTGTCACACTCAGCCCCTTCAAAACCAACATGGCTTTCTCAGACGTGTTGTTGCCCATTGCACCCTTCACAGAAACATCGGGCAGTTTCGTGAATGCAGAAGGACGCTTGCAAAGCTTCCATGCGGTGGTCAAGCCCTTAGCCGAAACCCGACCGGCATGGAAGGTGTTACGCGTCTTGGCCAACATGCTGGGCCTGCCCCAGTTGGCTTTCGAAACTTCGCAAGATGTGTTGAAGCAAATTACCGCTACGCCTTTGAATTTGAGCAATGAATGCAGTTCTGAAGTGCGCTTGGCTGTCAACGCCGACGCGCCTTGCGTGGCTTCTATTTATCAACTCGACAGCCTGGTGCGCCGCGCTCCGTCCTTGCAATTGACGGCCGATGCCCGAAATGCCAAGACGCTTGCTGAAGGAGTGCATGCATGATCGACGCTCTTTACAACAACGGCCTCAACGCCATTTCAGAAACATGGTGGGCTACTTTGGCGTGGCCAGTCTTGTGGATCTTGCTCAAGATTGTGTGTGTCTTGTTGCCGCTTTTGTTGTCTGTGGCTTACCTCACTTTATGGGAGCGCAAACTGCTGGGTTTCATGCAGGTTCGCTTAGGCCCTAACCGCGTCGGCCCGTTTGGTTTATTGCAACCCTTTGCCGATGCCATCAAACTGCTCACCAAAGAACTGATCAACCCCTCGGCTGCTAGCCTTGGCCTGTTCAGGCTCGGCCCCATCATGGCCATCATGCCAGCCTTGGCCGCTTGGGTGGCCATTCCCTTTGGACCCGAAGTGGCGCTCACCAACATCAACGCAGGCTTGTTGTTGGTCATGGCCATCACCTCCATTGAGGTTTACGGTGTGATCATTGCGGGCTGGGCCTCCAATTCAAAGTACGCCTTCTTGGGTGCCTTGCGAGCCTCTGCGCAAATGGTGAGCTACGAAATTGCCATGGGCTTTTGCTTCGTGGTGGTCATCATGGTCACTGGCAGCATGAACCTGACTGAAATTGTGTTGGGTCAGGGCAAAGGCGAAATGGCCAGCATGGGCCTGAACTTCTTGTCTTGGAACTGGTTGCCTTTGTTCCCCATCTTCATGGTCTACCTTATTTCAGGTGTGGCTGAAACCAACCGCCACCCCTTTGACGTGGTGGAGGGTGAAGCCGAAATTGTGGCGGGTCACATGGTGGAGTACTCTGGCATGGGCTTTGCCATCTTCTTCTTGGCCGAATACGCCAGCATGTGGCTGGTGTCCATCTTGGCCGTGATCATGTTCTTGGGTGGCTGGATGTCACCCATCGACAGCGCATTGTTCAATTTCATTCCTGGTTGGATTTGGTTGGGCATCAAAACCTTCCTCGTTGTGTCTATGTTCATTTGGATTCGCGCCACTTTCCCGCGCTTCCGTTATGACCAGATCATGCGTTTGGGTTGGAAGATTTTTATTCCAGTCACTTTGGTGTGGCTGTTGATTGTGGGCGCGTGGTTGCTCTCGCCTTGGAACATTTGGAAATAACCGGGTTAAGACATGTCTACAGTGGCTGTATCCAATTTTTCGCTCAAAGACTTTCTCAAGAGCTTCATGCTGTTTGAGTTGGTCAAGGGCATGGCCTTGACGGGGCGTTATGCTTTCCGTCGCAAGGTGACCCTTCAGTTTCCCGAAGAGAAGACACCGTTGTCTCCTCGCTTCAGGGGCTTACACGCTTTGCGCCGCTATGAAAACGGCGAAGAGCGTTGCATTGCTTGCAAATTGTGTGAGGCTGTTTGCCCTGCAATGGCCATCACCATTGAATCTGAGGTTCGAACTGATGGTTCGCGCAGAACTACGCGTTATGACATCGATTTAACCAAGTGCATCTTCTGTGGTTTCTGCGAAGAAAGCTGCCCAGTCGATTCCATTGTGGAAACTTCTATTTTGGAATACCACGGCGAGAAGCGTGGCGATTTGCACTACACCAAAGAAATGCTCTTGGCTGTCGGTGATCGCTATGAAAAAGACATTGCGCAGGCCAGAGCGGCCGATGCCAAATACCGTTGATCGGTTGATTTACAAAAACTAACAAGCGACAACCCATGGACGTCAAAACTGGTTTCTTTTATCTCTTCTCGGTGGTGCTTCTGTTTGCATCATTCCGAGTCGTGACTGCGCGCAACCCAGTTCATGCTGTGTTGTTTCTGATGCTGGCTTTCTCCCAGGCTTCGGGCCTGTGGTTGCTGCTCCAAGCTGAGTTCTTGGCCATGGTCTTGGTCTTGGTTTACTTGGGTGCAGTGATGGTGCTATTTTTGTTTGTAGTCATGATGCTTGACCTTAACTTAGACACCTTGCGTCAAGGCTTCTGGAAACACTTTCCCTTGGCGGCTTCTTTGGGCGCCCTCATTGCACTCGAAATGGCGGCCGTGCTGATGAGTGGTTTTAGAACTTCTGAGGCGCCTAAAGTGGCCGCTGCTGTGGGTCAAATTGGGCCGCAAATTTCCAATAGCAAGGCACTGGGTATCTTGCTTTACACCGAATACCTCATGCCCATTCAAGTGGCGGCGGCTATTTTGTTGGTGGCCATGATTGCAGCCATTGCACTCACGCTGCGTCAACGCAAAGACAGCAAAGCCATCAGCGCTTCCGAGCAAGTGAATGTCCGTGCCAACGATCGTTTGGTCGTTGTGAAAATGGATGCTGTGAAAGTAGGGGAGGCGCCTAAAGCGCCAGAAGTACCCGCTGATGCTGACGCTCCCAAGGAGACCAAATCATGACGTTGACACTTGGACACTTTTTGTCTTTGGGCGCTATGTTGTTTGCCCTCTCGGTCATCGGTATCTTTTTGAACCGAAAGAATTTGATTGTGTTGTTGATGGCCATTGAGCTGATGCTCTTGGCTGTCAATATGAATTTTGTGGCTTTCTCTCACTATTTGGGTGACATGCACGGACAAGTTTTCGTGTTCTTCATCTTGACAGTGGCAGCCGCCGAGTCCGCCATCGGTTTGGCCATTTTGGTGCTTTTGTTCCGCAACATGAACAGCATCAATGTGGATGAACTTGATTCGCTCAAGGGTTAAGAGGTTAAAAGAACATGAGCCAAACCCTCAACGCAACGACGCTGCTTGCAGTGCCTATGGCCCCCTTGGTGGGCGCTATATTGGCGGGCATTTTAGGTACTCAATTTGGTGGCAACTGGATCGGTCGCCGCCTCACACACACGCTCACTATTTTGGGCGTGCTCATTGCATTCATTTTGTCAGCCTCTACTTTGAAGAGTGTGGCCATCGATGGCGCGCGCTTCAACGAAACTCTTTACACCTGGATGACTGTGGGCGACCTCAAAATGGAGGTGGGTTTCATGGTCGATGGCCTCACCGCCATGATGATGTGCGTCGTCACCTTTGTGTCGCTCATGGTTCACATCTACACCATTGGCTACATGGATGAAGACGAAGGCTACAACCGGTTCTTTGCCTACATCTCTTTGTTCACTTTCTCCATGCTGATGCTTGTGATGAGCAACAACATGTTGCAGTTGTTTTTTGGCTGGGAAGCTGTGGGCTTGGTGTCTTACCTGCTCATCGGTTTTTGGTACAACAAACCCACCGCTATTTTTGCCAACATGAAAGCCTTCTTGGTGAATCGAGTGGGCGACTTTGGCTTTATCTTAGGCATTGGCCTCATTGCCGCCTACACGGGTACCCTGAATTACACAGAAGCATTTGCCCAAGCAGCAGACCTCAGTGCCCTCACATTGCCTGGCACTTCGTGGATGTTGATCACGGTCATTTGTATTTGCTTGTTCATTGGTGCCATGGGCAAGTCAGCTCAGTTTCCTTTGCATGTGTGGCTGCCAGACTCCATGGAAGGCCCCACACCCATTTCAGCTTTGATCCACGCAGCCACCATGGTCACTGCAGGTATTTTCATGGTGGCCCGCATGTCACCTTTGTTCGAGTTGTCTGAAACTGCCTTGAATTTCATCATGATCATTGGTGCCATCACGGCCTTGTTCATGGGCTTCTTGGGCATCATCCAAAATGACATCAAGCGGGTGGTGGCTTATTCCACCTTGTCTCAATTAGGCTACATGACAGTGGCATTGGGTGCATCAGCCTATTCGGTGGCTGTGTTCCACCTCATGACCCACGCCTTCTTCAAAGCCCTGCTGTTCTTAGGTGCCGGCTCGGTCATCATTGGCATGCACCACAACCAAGATATTCGTTACATGGGCGCCGTGCGCAAGTACATGCCCATCACTTGGATCACTTCCTTGCTGGGTTCTTTGGCTTTAATCGGCACGCCTTTATTCTCAGGTTTCTACTCCAAAGACAGCATCATTGAAGCGGTGCACGAAAGCCACTTGGCTGCTGCTGGCTTTGCCAACTTTGCAGTGTTGGCTGGCGTATTTGTCACGGCCTTCTATTCTTTCCGCATGTACTTCTTGGTGTTCCATGGCAAAGAGCGCTACGACCAGAACCCCGATGCACACCATGGCGATCACCACGATGACCACGAAAGCCGCAGCCCTCACGAGTCGCCTTGGGTGGTCACTGTGCCTCTGATTTTGTTGGCCATTCCGTCGGTGGTCATTGGTTTCATGACCATCCAACCCATGCTGTTTGGCGAGTTCTTCAAAGATGCCATCTTCATCGATGCTGAAAAGCACGCAGGCATGAAAACATTGGCTGATGCCTTCCATGGCCCTGTGGCCATGGCTTTGCACGCAGTCAGCACAGCACCGTTTTGGCTTGCCTTGGCGGGTGTGGTGGTGGCTTGGTACATGTACTTGATCAACCCTGCCGTGCCTGCTGCCATTGGCCGTGCCTTGCGTCCCTTGGTGGTTCTGCTTGAGAACAAGTACTACATGGACTGGATCAATGAAAACATTTTGGCGCGCGGCGCACGTGCCTTGGGCAATGGTCTGTGGAAAGTCGGCGATCGCACCTTGATCGACGGTTGGCTTGTGAATGGCTCTTGGAAGTTGGTGGGCATGGTCTCTAACTGGACGCGCAAGCTGCAAACGGGTTATCTGTACCACTACGCCTTGGTCATGATCTTGGGTATCTTTTTGCTCATGACGTACTTCGTCTGGCTCAACAAATAAGGATTTACAAAATGGGAATGTTGAGCCTTGCCATTTGGACGCCTATTGCGTTCGGCATTGTTTTATTGGCCTTGGGCCGTGATGAACAAGCGCAATCTGTGCGCTGGTTGTCGCTGGTCGGCGCCATTGTCAGTTTCTTGGTCACGCTGCCTTTGTATGCGGGCTTCAAACTCGATACCGCTGACATGCAGTTTGTCGAAAAAGCCTCTTGGATTGAACGTTTCAATGTGAACTACCACTTGGGTGTAGACGGCATCTCTCTGTGGCTCATCATTCTGACGGCCTTCATCAATGTGGTTGTGATCATTGCGGGTTGGGAAGTCATTACACGCAAAGTCAACCAATACATGGCCGCTTTCTTAATCCTGTCTGGGTTGATGATTGGCGTGTTCTCAGCCTTAGACGGCCTGTTGTTCTACGTGTTCTTTGAGGCCACGCTAATTCCCATGTATTTGATCATTGGTATTTGGGGCGGCCCCAACAAGATCTATGCAGCCTTCAAGTTTTTCTTGTACACCTTGTTGGGCTCTCTCCTGACCTTGATCGCGTTGATCTTCTTGTACATCCAATCGGGCGGCAGTTTTGACATTGCAACTTGGCATGAACTGCCTTTGTCTGCAACAGCACAAAACTTTTTGTTCTTTGCATTTTTTGCGGCCTTTGCGGTCAAGGTGCCGATGTGGCCCGTTCATACTTGGTTGCCCGACGTGCACGTTGAAGCGCCTACAGGCGGCTCTGCTGTGCTGGCGGCCATCATGTTGAAGCTGGGCGCCTATGGTTTCTTGCGCTTTTCTATGCCCATTGCACCCGATGCAGCGCACGAATGGGGCACCTTCATGATTGTGTTGTCCTTGGTGGCCGTGATCTATGTGGGCTTGGTGGCCATGGTGCAGCAAGACATGAAAAAACTGGTGGCGTATTCATCCGTGGCGCACATGGGCTTCGTCACCTTGGGCTTCTTTATCTTCAACCCGCTGGGCGTGTCGGGTGGCTTGGTGCAAATGATTGCGCACGGTTTTGTGTCGGCGGGCATGTTCTTGTCAATTGGCGTGCTCTATGACCGTGTTCACTCTCGAGAAATTTCAAGCTACGGCGGCGTGGTCAACACCATGCCCAAGTTTGCAGCTTTCGCATTGCTTTTCGCCATGGCCAACTGCGGTTTGCCAGGCACGGCAGGATTTGTGGGTGAGTGGATGGTCATTTTGGGCGCTGTCAAATTTGACTTCGTGGTGGGCATGTTGGCCGCCTCTGCCTTGATCTTTGGCGCTGCTTACACCCTGTGGATGTTCAAGCGCGTTTACTTGGGCCCGGTCACCAACGACGATGTGAAAGAACTCACAGACATCAATGCACGAGAGTTCACAGTCATGGCCTTGCTGGCCATTGCGGTGCTTTACATGGGCTTGTACCCTAAACCCTTCACCGATGTGATGGAAGTCTCTGTGGCCAATTTGTTGGAGCATGTCGCTGCTTCCAAATTGCCTTGATCGCTTGTGGTCAGCTGAAACTTTAAGATAGAGAGAATAGACATGATTGACTCAACCAGCTGGATGACGGTTTACCCGGAAATCGTGTTGCTGGTCATGGCCTGCGTCATTGCGCTGGTAGACCTGCTGGTCACAAGCCCTAAGCGCACTGTGACTTATGTTTTAAGTTTGGTGTCTCTTGGCGGCGTGGCACTGCTGCATGCCTTCTACGCCGATTCAGGTCACACGCTTTATGGCTTTGGTCGTTTGGTGGTCAGTGACCCCATGGGCCATTGGCTCAAGTGTTTCGCCACCATCGCCGTCATGGTGACCTTGGTGTATGCACGCCCTTACGCAGCCGATCGCGACATGTTGCGCGGAGGCGAAATTTTCAGCTTGTCTGTCTTTGCATTGCTGGGCATGAGTGTCATGATTTCAGGCCAAAACTTTTTGGTTTTGTATTTGGGACTTGAACTGCTCACTTTGTCTAGCTATGCCTTGGTGGCCTTGCGCCGCGACAACGCACAGGCTACTGAAGCGGCCATGAAGTACTTCGTCCTGGGTGCCATGGCTTCTGGTTTCTTGTTGTATGGCATGTCCATGCTTTATGGTGCGACAGGTTCTTTGGACTTGGCGACTGTTTTCAAAGTCATTGCCAGTGGCCAAGTGAAACACCAAGTGTTGGTGTTTGGTTTGGTGTTTGTGGTGTCTGGGTTGGCATTCAAGCTGGGTGTGGTGCCTTTCCACATGTGGGTACCCGATGTTTACCAAGGTGCCCCAACAGCGGCTACCCTCATGATTGCGGGAGCGCCTAAGTTCGCGGCATTTGCCATCATCATTCGTTTGTTGGTAGAGGGCTTGTTGCCGATGGCCATCGATTGGCAGCAAATGTTGGCCCTCTTGGCCATTGCCTCATTGTTGGTTGGTAACTTAGCGGCCATTGCACAAACCAACCTCAAGCGCATGTTGGCTTATTCCACCATTGCCCAAATGGGTTTCGTGCTGATTGGTTTGATGTCTGGCGTGGTCAGTGGCAATGCGGCCATGGGAGCCAACGCCTACAGCTCGGCCATGTTCTATGTCGTAGGTTATGTCCTTACGACCTTGGCAACATTTGGCATTATTTTGTTGTTGGCCCGTCAAGGTTTTGAGAGCGAAGAAATTACCGATCTGGCTGGCTTGAACAACCGCAGCCCTTTGTATGCGGGTGTCATGGCCATCTGCATGTTCTCTTTGGCTGGCATTCCACCCATGGTCGGTTTCTATGCCAAGTTGTCTGTCTTGCAGGCGCTGGTCGCATCTGGCCATACGGCAGACATTGCATTGGCAGTTTTTGCTGTGTTCATGTCGCTCATCGGTGCTTTCTATTATTTGCGCGTTGTGAAAGTCATGTACTTTGATGAGGCTGTCACGGCCACTACCGTGACAGCTGGCGCAGATGTTCGCATTGTCTTGTCACTCAATGGCTTGTTGATCTTGGTCTTGGGTATTGTGCCCGGCGCTTTGATGTCACTGTGCGCACAATCAGTGTCCCAGATGTTGGCCAATTGAGCAGGGGCACAAATCCTGCATGAAAGTCCTTAACCTTCAGTGCGCTGGCATGCACAATTTTGAAGGCTGGTTTGGCTCGGAAGAAGATTATCAGTCGCAACGCGAAAGGGACTTGGTGGCTTGCCCCCTGTGTGCCAATACGCAAGTGCGCAAATTGCCCTCTGCGCCTCGTTTGAACTTAGGAGCTACTGAGCCGCGAAATTCAAAGCCAGAGATCCAAACCGAAGAAGTTTCTGCAAATGCTGGTGCTACAACTGCGGCACCTGCGCCCCATTTACCTGCCGTGACAACTCAAGCTGCAGAGGCCGCTGCTGCCAGCTTGGCGCAGGTGCATCCTGAAACTGTGCAGATGGTGCAAGAGGCCTGGATGAAGATGGTCAAGCACGTGATTGCCAACACAGAGGATGTGGGACAAAACTTTGCAGAAGAAGCACGCAAGATGCACTATGGTGAATCTGAAGAGCGCAATATTCGGGGTCAAGCCTCGATGGAAGAGACGCAAGATTTACTCGAGGAGGGCATTGAGGTCATGCCCTTGCCCGTGCCTGATGCACTCAAGGGTGGGCTTCAGTAAGCACTGTACCAATCTTGTACAGCTGCGACATAGCGCCTGTCTCTTATACACATCTGACGCTGCCGACGAATAGAGAGGTGTAGATCT
>ENA-OSIY01002318-OSIY01002318.1-marine-metagenome-genome-assembly--contig:-NODE-2318-length-9999-cov-4.900625_pt1 | contig 9999 bp, 12 predicted proteins | sample MGYA00237884_ERZ534233 | MGnify/ENA primary metagenome ERZ534233 (study PRJEB26412, sample SAMN06343840) | marine metagenome | isolation source: estuarine water | place: USA: Columbia River Estuary... | reverse complement strand
ATGCAATGCACAATAAAATATTTGAATTACAGTTTTTTATCAAATCATCAAATAAATGGTTGTTTCTGTATGGAGTTTCCATAAATATTTGAGCTTGTTGTTTGCTAGTTAACTCACGTTCTAACTCTTTAATTCTTTTTACCCGTAACACTTTATCAATGGGTAAATAGCCTGTAAATGCAAAATTTTGTCCACTAAAACCGCTTGCCATCAAAGCCATAAAAATAGAAGAGGAACCTGGCAAAGGAATTACATGTATGTTTTTTTGATGTGCCGTGGCCACGATATTGTTACCTGGGTCGGCAATGGCCGGACAACCAGCTTCGCTCAATAGACCCACATTTTCACCACTTTCTAAAACCGAGAAAGCTTCACTAAAATCAGCATGTTCATCGTGTTTATCTAGCAACCACAATTTTAACTCAGGAATAGGGAAATTGCTTTTCAATGATGAAATAAATCTGCGCGCTGTTCTTTCGTTTTCTACAACGAAATATTTAGTTGCACGAATGTTTTCAATTGTTTTAGCAGGTAGAACCTCAGCGAAATGATTTTCTCCCAGTAAAGTAGGAAAGAGCAAAAGCTTACCTTTAGTATTCATTGTTTTTTAATTTAAGTGCAATTATTTCGCATGCTTCATCTAACAATTGAAATACTTCTTCAAAGCCGTCATTACCAAAATAAGGATCGGGAACGGGTTTGTTGCTATTAGGATGAACTTCATTCAATATCATTTTCACTTTAGAATGATGTTTTTTATCTCCAATGTTAAGCGCATTGGTGAAATTGCTTTCATCCATGGTGAATATCAAATCGAATCGTTCAAAGTCATCTTTTCTAAGCGGTCGGCTTTTCTGACTTCTAATGTCTACGCCATGTTCAAGAGCGTTAAGTGTAGATCGCTTGTCGGGTGCTTCTCCTTCATGAAATCCAGAGGTGCCAGCAGATGCTACTACAATATCTACTTTATACTTTTTGGCTTTGTCTTTCATGATGCCTTCTGCTACAGGCGACCGACAAATATTGCCAAGACAAACCATTAATATTCTTTTCATGGTGGAAATATACATTTTTTTGTAATCGTTTTTTTTTCATCATTAAGGAATTATAGCTAAATTAATTTAAGTTTAGTGTAACTGCAGCATGAAGTGACCTTTTCCTAGCTTCCTGTTTAAATTACTGATATTGATTATTGTTTATCTTACCTTAATTTCATGAAGAAAATTTTATTTCTCTTTATACTACTAACCATCTTTCAATCTGCACTCAATGCTCAATTGCAGAAGGTGCAATCACCTGTTCGTTTTTTAGCATTGGGTGATTCTTATACTATCGGACAAAGCGTGACTGTTAAGGAGAGATGGCCTGTGCAACTTAAAGATTCTTTAATTGCGAGAGGTATAGCTGTAGATACTTTACAAATTATTGCCACTACTGGTTGGCGCACCGACAATCTAATTAGTGGAATAAACAATGTGAATCCTGAAAATAATTTCAATTTAGTCTCTATTCTAATAGGTGTAAATAATTTCTACCAAGGTAAACCCGTAAGTGATTATGTTCCTGATTTAAAAGTAATTATTGACAAAGCAATTGTTCTTGCTAAAAATGATACCGATGCTGTTTTTTTGGTGTCGATACCCGATTACGCTTTTACACCTTTTGGAGGCAGTTCATCTGCTGTTTCAGTTGGTATTGATTTGTACAATCACTTAATGGATTCGGTGGCTGGAACTTATGGAATTAATTACTTTTACATAACCAACATCACGCGACAGGGTTTGGCAGATCCGAGTCTGGTAGCCACAGATAATTTACATCCATCAGGAAAGGCGTACACTTTTTTTGTAGACTCAATTTTAAATTCAATCGTGGAAGAACAAACAAATAAAGTTGTTGAGGTAAAAAATAGCTTAGATTTTAATTTAAAGATATTTGAGGAAGGCATAGAAGTAAATCTATTGTCTGATGCTAATGTTTCTCAAATTGAAGTTTTTGATATCAATGGGAAATTATTAGCTAGCCAAAAGTATTCAGGTACCTCAAGAATTTATACTGTTTTGGTAGATATTCCGGCAGGAAATTTTATTGTGATTCTAAAAAACAAAGAAGAAGGTATTGTTGCTAAAAAGAAATTTTATAAGTCTTCGTAGAGTCAGATAGAATCTGACTTAAAACAGAAAAAAATCCGATGAGAGGAAATGGAATTAATCTTTTTAAAGTCAGATTCTATCTGACTCTACGAAGAAACAATCATGAAATAAAAAAGAGGACCCGTTAACTGCCGGATCCTCTTTTTGTTTTATTGAATTCGAGTATTAACTCAAATTGATTTTCTTTTCGATATCGTTAACATACACTCTAAATCGTTTGTCGGTTTCCATCAAGTTGTTTACCGTGCGGCAAGCGTGTAAAACTGTTGCGTGATCTTTTCCTCCGCAGTGCATACCAATGGTAGCCAATGAAGATTTAGTAAGACTTTTAGAGAAGTACATTGCTATTTGACGAGCTTGTACCACCTCACGTTTGCGTGTTTTCGATTTCATCAACTCTAAAGGCAAGCTGAAATAATCACAAACTACTTTTTGGATATAATCGATAGATACTTCACGAGCTGTGTTTTTCACAAACTTGTCAATCATCTGTTTTGCTAAATCAAGAGTAATAGCTTTTTTGTTCAATGAAGACTGAGCAATCAAAGAGATTAAAGCGCCTTCTAATTCACGAATGTTGGTAGTAATGCTGTAAGCTAAGTATTCAACCACTTCTTTTGGAAGCTCGATACCATCGGCATACATCTTTTTGTTCAATACAGCGATTCTTGTTTCTAAATCTGGCGACTGTAAATCAGCAGATAAGCCCCATTTAAATCTTGAAAGAAGACGTTGCTCCATTCCTTGCAATTCCACTGGTGGTTTATCAGAAGTTAAAACCAACTGTTTGCCGTTTTGGTGCAAGTGATTGAAAATATGGAAGAATACGTCTTGTGTTTTTTCTTTACCAGCGAAGAACTGAACGTCGTCGATAATCAAAACATCTATCATTTGGTAGAAGTGAACAAAATCATTTTGTGCGTTGTTTTTAACCGCATCGATAAACTGGTGCGTGAATTTTTCAGAAGAAACATACAAAACGGTTTTGTTAGGATAGTTCTTTTTGATTTCGATACCAATAGCGTTCGCTAAATGTGTTTTTCCTAATCCTACATCACCGTATACCAATAATGGGTTGAAGGCAGTGCCGCCGGGTTTGTTGGCTACGGCGAATCCCGCAGAGCGAGCTAAGCGATTGCAATCACCTTCAATGAAATTGTCGAATGAGTAATTTGGATTCAATTGCGAATCAACCACTACTTTCTTCAATCCAGGAATGATGAAAGGGTTTCTAATGGTAGCTTGATTCACATCCAATGGCATGTTTAAAGAAGGATTTTTAATGGCCTTCTTATCAGTAGTAGGAATTTTAATAGCGTAGGGTTTCGTGTTGTTTTGAGCATTATCCATGATGATGCTGTATTCCAATCTTCCGCCTGTGCCTAATTCCTTCTGAATGATTTTCTTTAAAAGAGTGATGTAGTGTTCTTCTAACCACTCGTAGAAAAACTGACTCGGCACCTGGATTGTTAACACCTTGTTTTTTAATTTCAATGGAACGATTGGTTCGAACCAAGTTTTAAAACTTTGAAGGCTAACATTATCCTTAATGACTGAGAGGCAATTTTTCCAAGCTTTGTCGTGAGTCTTCTCCATGCAAAAAATATCGTGTCGTATTACTAAATTTCTCTTATCTTCAATCGGGAAAGCTATATTAAGAATTACTTTCCGAATCGTGAACAAATATTGCCTAAAAAAAGTTCAAAAAAAAATACTTTTGCTATTGTATATTTATAAAATTTGTTTTAAGCCATTTACCTAGTGTTTACGCGCCCTATAAAAAGTTTGTATTTTTGAAGCGATTATCTCTTGAAAGTGAAAAATTACTTTATTTACTGGTTGTTTTTTACCTAATTTTCAGGGGCTTACAAATTCGAAAAAAAAAGGAGAATATTTGTTTCAAAATACAAGCAATTATTTTTCAGTGATTTATAAAAAAAATAGTTATGTTTTTACATGAAACTAAAATTAGAGTAAGATATTCTGAAACCGATCAAATGGGTTTTGTTTATTATGGAAATTATGCTGCATACTTAGAAGTGGGTAGAGTAGAAGCGCTGAGAGAGGCAGGCTTTCCCTATAAAGAATTGGAGCAAAAAGGATATTTGTTGCCTGTAGCTAACCTTACCATTAATTACAAGAAACCTGCTTTATATGATGATTTGCTAACGGTAAAGACAACTGTTAGAGAAACACCTTCGGTTAAATTTGTTTTCGAAACGTCTATATATAATAGTGTAGGCGACTTAATTGTTGATTCTTCGGTAACACTTGTTTTTGTTGATTCCGCCTCAAAAAAACCTGTGAAGGGCCCAGCTGATTTAATTGATAAAATGGCATCTTACTTATAATGTTCTTCTAAAAGATGTAATTTATTTTTGTTTGATGTTAACATTTTTGCTGTTGGTAAGTTTAACTGGTTTGTAGGATCAGCTCTTTTATTGCGTATAAAAATATTTTATTTTCACTCCTCTAATGAATCGTACTTACATAATAGCGTTTTTTTTATTGGCATCTGCAGCAATTTCCCTTGCTGCTGATACTACTTGTGTAAATAATAGTCCGGTTGATTTTAAAATTACGAATGTTATAACTCCTAATAACGACGGTTTTAACGATGAGTTTAAAGTTATTTCGCAAAACCTTAGCGATATAAATGTATCTATTTACGATCGTTGGGGAGTCTTAGTGTATTCGTATAGCGGAGTCAATGGTTATTGGGATGGCACTTTATTCGGTACTTTACTTACCGATGGAGTATTTTATTATGTCGCCAACTATTCTACCACGTGTAAACCAAATCAAACCATAACAATGGGCGGATTTGTTCAATTGATTACAGGCTCAGGAAGCTAAAATCTATTTATTCGTTTCGTTCATCAAAACCTTGTAGGCTTTTAGCATCTGCTGTATGTCGCTTATCGCTACTTTTTCATGAGGCGAATGCACATTGTCTTCGGGGGCGCCAATAAAACACCAGTCGAAAGGATATGTAGAGTGCTGCAATACATTTCCGTCGCTACCTCCAGATGATTCCACTTCTATTTGATATACTACCTTATTGCGATCCAATATTTTTTTGAGTTTTTCTAAATAACTTCTTCTAGGAATGCCTGAATCGCGCATTGAAAAAGCTACTCCATTGCCATGTTGAATACCTGATGTAACCCAAGTGATGTCGCATATTAATGCTTCGCGCACTTTATACTTTTCATAAATATGTTTGGCAATAAATTGTGCAGTTCCTCCGCCGTGTTCTTCATAGGTTGAAAATGCAATGATTCCATTTTCTAATGTTTCGGCTGTTTTTAAAGCTACAAAGACGCCTAAACGATTGTCGAGATAACACGATTGCACAAAGCTGTCGTCTTCTCTAAAATCGGGTTTAAATGTTAGTGTAGTGCCGCGCTCAATTTCGCGCTTATATAAATAGGATAAGTTTCTGTCTTTATCCATGTGCAATTTGCATTCAATAGCTCCGTGTTTGTCTTCACCAACCAAATTGTATCCCGATTTGCTTGCCGGACCGCCAATTTTAATCAAGTTGTTGGCGTAGGCAACGGTGTAGCCAATAGAGTCAATGTGAGCAAACATTGCTGTTTTAGGTTTTCCAAAAACCAATACAATGGTGTCTTGAAATTCTTTATCAGCTAATACTTTAGGAACTACTTTCCATTTTATGCTTTCCTTTTTGATGTAGGAAAGAAGAAACTTAGAAATGTTTTGCTCAGAGCCAGATGGCGCATGTATAGAGCATAGCGTTTGTAGTAAAGAAAAATTCATGAAACAAAAATATAAAAGAAATGTCTTAACCTTCGATTAATTTCTTGAGCTGATATTCGAATCCTTGAATCGGACTCTTAGCAGGGTAGTAAACTATTTTACCATCGGGAGAAATCAATATCCATTTCACCAGCTGGTTTCTTTCGTAGTTTTCTGTTCTAACATCTTCAATATGATAGTTCATCAAAAGTTCTTCACTTTTTTGGTAGTGAAGGAAAGTCCAAGGGTAATTGTGCGTATCTATAAATTTGTCGAATTGTTTGGTGTCGTAATCGGTGGAAATGCTCACTATTTCTAATTTGTCTTTGTATCGTTCTTGCAAAAAGCCTAGAACCTTTAATTCCTCTGCGTAGCTGTTGTCATAAGATTTAAAGAAAGAGATATAGACATATTTTCCTTTATGGTTACTCAATTTAAATTCATGATTGGCGCTATCTAAAAGAACAATTTCAGGAGCAACAGTTCCAGGTTGTAGTTGAAAAATTTTAGCTTTCACATTCTCGGCAACGACTTTTACTTGAGGATTGCTGGTACCTCTAATAATAGAATCGAGCAAAATCTCGGTCGATTTACTTTGGTAAGCCGGATTGTTTTGAATCTCTACGCAGCTATAGGCTAATATTAAATTGGTGAAGTCTTCATTGTATGGATTTCCTGGAGATAACTGAGCCAACACGCCACGATATTGGCGAGCATTCATAAAGGAGATGATATTCTTTTGAGAGTCTAAAGCCACTTCATACTTTAAATAACCTCTAAATAAATTTTGAAAGAGTCCGCAATACTGAATGTTATTTAAATCCATTGGTTGCGTTAAAAAATACTTCATTCGAACTTTCTCTGGATGTGCTTTAAACTGCATGCTTTCAAAAGAGCCAATAGTGTACTTCAAATACTGTTTGAAATATGGATTTTCGTATTTGTTGTATTTCTCTAATCGGGTAATGAATTTGGCAATTTTTTGTTGTCCGCCCGAAGTGGTCAAAGTGTCGCCATACAGCATAAAAAATCGTGCAACTCTGGTATCAATCTCTTCAATTAAATTATTGAGTTCTGTAGAGTCATTTCCTTTGATAGCAGCTGGATAAATTTCTTTGGCTAAAAATCCTTCTTCTTTTGCCATTTGTTTGCTTAGGGGAGAAATCGCTACTTCGTAAGTTTTTCCAGGTTCAACAAACAAGGTTCTTTTGGCTTTACCAAAATCAATGAAAACCATTTTCACTTCTTTAACATCGAAGAAAGCGGTGAAATTTCCTTTCTCATCGGTGATGCCAGCATAAACAGCTTCTTTCTTTTTAGTAAGGAAGTCGGTAACAATATCTATTCTAAATTTTTGATTGGGGTAGGTAGGGCCAATCCCCTTTAAGGTCACTTCTGCAGCGAAAAGATTAACGCTGATAAGTAAGAGAGCTATGTTTAACAATCTATACATCTGCACTTACTTCTTTAGGTAAAAATTGACTGGCGTCTCCTCCGTGTTTCAATATATCACGAATAATAATTGAATTTATTGCCGAGTATTTAGGTTCTGTTACCAAATAGATGGTTTCTATTTCGTTGGCTATGGCATGGTTCATCATACCTAGGCTGCGTTCGTATTCAAAATCTTTTCCGTCTCTTAAACCACGCAAGATAAACTTAGCGTTTACCGATTTGCAAAAGTTAATGGTTAAGCCTTCGTAAGACTTCACTTGAACCTTGTTTTCGTCTTTAAATATTTTTTTAATCCAATCTTCTCTTTTTTCTAATGGGAAAAATCCTTGTTTAGAAGAGTTGTGTCCAATGGCTACAATGATTTCATCGAAGAGAGATAAACCTCTTTTTACAATATCTACATGCCCCAAGGTGATGGGGTCGAAGGTACCTGCAAAAACCGCGATTCTTTTTTCCGACATGCAGTAAAGATACATTTATTCTGAAAAAATATCCAGTGATTTGGTTCTTATCAAATATACCTTGGCGAATTTGAGTTGTTTAAGCGCTTCTTCGCCAATGATTTCAAGGGTTTGCTGTTTTTCTTTTAGGGTAAGTTGGGTGAGGTGTTCCCAGTCACGCTCGCCTGGAACTTTAATCATAGCCAAACATTCTTCTATTCCGTATTCAATGTTAAGTTTAAAAGATATTTCAACCTCTTTGTCTATGTAAGAGACAAAACCAGTTTTACCATCTCTTATGAATTTAACTTGGGGATTTTTGTGCGGCATTAGTCGATGATTTTTACGTTGTGATTTTTAAATTCTTCACTATAATTTTCTGCTTTGAATTCGGCGGCGCTAAATTCTTTGTTCTTTGATTTTCGTTCTTCTAAACGGCGCAAACATTTAAGAAATCTTCTTTTATCATTGTCTGTAAGTAAAATTAAACCAGGTACTTTAGCGTTTTTACCATTTTCATCTTTGGCCACCATTGTGAAATAAGATGAGTTGCAATGTTTTTTTTCTCCGGTTTGAATGTTTTCACTCTCAACTCTTATACCCACTACCATAGAACTTTTACCAGCATAGTTGATGCAGGCCTTCATAGTAAGTAATTCGCCAATACCAATTGGATTTAAAAAATCAACTGTATCTACAGAAGCAGTGACACAGTAGTGTTTAGAATGTTTTGATGCGCAAGCAAAGGCAATTTTATCCATCAGCGACAATACATAGCCCCCGTGAATGTTTCCTCTGAAGTTCGAGTTGGAGGGAAGCATAAGTTCCGACAAAAGGACTTCTGATTCCAACACAGTTTTAAATGTTTCAGGCATAGCGAGAAATTAAAGTTTACCAATGATAAGAAAAAGAAATGTTGTACTCGCAGAGAATTCTTTATTGAGCCTTCTTTCCAAACTTGTTTTTAAGTAATCCAATAAGTACTGGCAAAACAGAAACGAATACGATACCTAAAATAACTTTCTCGTAATGCTTGGCTACTACCTCGTTTTCAGCTAAATAATATCCAGCTAAGGTGAGTCCGCATACCCAAGCAGCTCCGCCAATAATACAAAAGGTAATGTACTTAGGATAGCTCATTTTTCCTACTCCAGCAGCAAAAGGGGCAAAGGTTCTAACAATAGGAACGAAGCGCGCCATGATGATGGCTTTGCCTCCATGCTTTTCAAAGAAAAGATGTGTTTTATCTAAGTATTCTCTTTTAATGAAGCGTTTTAAGAACTTGATTTCGAAAACTTTTTCACCAAAAGTTTTTCCTACAAAATAGTTTACGTTATCGCCCAGAATTGCAGCAATGAATAGCAAAGGAATCAATGCCCAAACATTTAAATCTGTGTTTTGATGCACCAACATACCAGCAGTAAACAACAGCGAATCTCCTGGTAAAAGCGGAAAAGCCACCAAGCCTGTTTCACAAAAGATAATTAAGCACAAAATGAAATAGAAAGCGGTTTGATAGCTGGCTATCCAAGCTTCCATTATTCCTTTTAATTTTTCGGGGTTTAGTAAATCTAAAATATCTTGTAACATATCGTTAATCTTTAAAATCGTAAATTCTCAATCGGCGGTAAAAATAGGATAAAAGTCAAAAGTGAAAAGAATTTTTTTACTTTTGGTTCAAACACTTAGCATTATGGATAGTATTTCGGCATTAGAATTAAAAGAAAGATTAGACAAAGGCGAGCAAATTCAATTGATTGATGTTCGCGAAGCTTACGAGTTGGAGATTGCTAAAATTGGCGGATTACATATTCCAATGAATGAGATTTTGGCCAATGTAGATAAAATACCACGCGATAAAATGGTGGTGGTGTATTGCCGCAGTGGTAAAAGATCGGCCTCTGTAATTGGTGCTTTAGAAGAAAGATTTGGTTTTGAGAATTTATATAACCTCGATGGCGGTATTTTAGAGTGGCAGGAAGATGTAGATAATGATATGGAGAGATATTAGTGAAGATAAAGAATTGAGCTTTGAAACCTGAAAAGCCTCTTTCATCAAATTGACGAAGGAGGCTTTTTTATTTAAAAATTACAGTGTTATTTACTCAGCTCGTCATCCTATGTTTGTGCAAATGAATAAAATTTGATTTGTTAGCAGAATAAACAGAAGGAAAAAAGAGAAAGGAGCA
>ENA-OSIY01002317-OSIY01002317.1-marine-metagenome-genome-assembly--contig:-NODE-2317-length-9999-cov-6.589901_pt1 | contig 9999 bp, 9 predicted proteins | sample MGYA00237884_ERZ534233 | MGnify/ENA primary metagenome ERZ534233 (study PRJEB26412, sample SAMN06343840) | marine metagenome | isolation source: estuarine water | place: USA: Columbia River Estuary | study... | reverse complement strand
GTAGATAAGATTGAAAAGATTATTGACCGCATCTTAAAGAACAAAGCTGATGCAAAAACCGCTCACTTAAAAACTGACAAAGATATGGAAAGTTCAGACAAGCTTACCACAAAACTAAAAGATACTCCCGCTCTCAAAGAAAAGAAGAAATAATTTATGAAAAAATCTGAACTAAAATCACTAATCAAAGAAGTTGTACAGGAAATGGCATATCAGCCTTCACGGAAGATAGAAATTCCCGGCGGAAACTGGAGAACTCCTCGATTTAAATATATCCCAGAAGTTCCATTGAATTCACAGGAACGGGGTGAATTTGAAGCCGCCGCTAAACAAGCAGCGGAGGCAATAGTTGATAAATACCCAGAAGCAAAGCAATATCTAAAAAATCTTGAGGACATTGTAAAGAAGTTAAATATTCCAAAGAGTTGGGCAATAACAGCTATGAAACAAGCTAAAAAAGAATATTCTCAATCGGGTGAAACATCCGGACGCCCAACGCTTGGAGTTGATTGAACCGATACAAAATAGAAATCCTGCTCTCAAAGAAAAGAAGAAATAATTTATGTACGATAAGATTGAACAAGAACTCACCGAACTTGATGAAAATCTTCATAAATGGTTCAAAGAGAAATGGGTAAGATTTGGACCCGATGGCAAGATCCGAGGCGATTGTGCCAGAGAAAAGTCAAGCGAAGGCAAGCCAAAATGCCGTCCATTAAAATCTGCACAAGGTATGGGTAAAAAAGCCAGAGCAACTGCTGCACGCAGAAAACGCCGTGAAGATCCAAACCCAGATCGTAAAGGTAAAGCAAAGAATGTAAAAACCGAAGAAATTATGAACGAAAATCATATTTGTCCAATCTGTCAAGGAGAACTTGTATCAGAAGTACTAATGAACGAAAAGAAGGATGCTTGTTATTATAAAGTAAAATCGCGTTATGATGTATGGCCAAGTGCATATGCGTCTGGTGCGCTCGTAAAGTGTCGTAAAAAAGGTGCCAAAAACTGGGGTAATAAATCAGAAGGATTTGAAGAAATTGATGAAGCATGTTGGAAAGGCTATCATAAAGATGGTATGAAAACTATGTTTGGTAAAAAATATCCAAACTGCGTTAAAAACGAAGCCGAACAACAAGAAGAACTGGATGAAAAATGGAGCAAAAAATACAAGAGTAGTATAGATTGCAGTCATCCAAAAGGATTTAGTCAAAAAGCACATTGTCAAGGTAAAAAAAAGAACGAGGAAACATTTATGAAAGAAGAACAACTAAAGAACTTGATACGAGAAATGGTAGAAGAAATGTATAATGAACAATCCCAAGTGCAGGATGAATGCTGGGAATGTTATGAATCTGCTATGCAAGAGGGGTCAAGTGAAGTGTTTGAAGATTGTTATCGCAAAACTAATTTAAATATGATTCCAGAAGGCAATGAACATACATGTGAAGGTGATGAATTTTATGAAATATATGGAGATATGAAATACGATCCGGAAAAAATAGAAGAAGCAGAATATCAAGGTCGTAAAGTTAAACTCGGCGTTCCTATGAAGGGTGATGTAAAAAAATCAAAAGTTTATGTTAAGAACCCAAAAGGCAATGTTGTAAAAGTTAATTTCGGCGACAAGAAAATGCGTATCAAAAAGAGTATTCCAAAACGTCGCAAGAGTTTTAGAGCAAGACATAATTGTGCAAATCCAGGCCCAAGGCACAAAGCTCGTTATTGGTCGTGCAGAGCTTGGTAACATTTAAATAACATTTGTTTATACCCAAAAATCCCCACTATATAAAAAGTGGGGTTTTTTATTACAACATGCTTGACTTTCTATAAAATGTGTGCATAGTTATGCACATGAGTAAAACAAAGAAATATTCAATCAACGAAGTCAAAGACATCATTGATACTTGCTATTCACTCAAGCCCGAAAAGCTGTTTATGGGCGAATTGAAATGGAAGTATCTTGTACGCAGTGCTTTGCGTGGCAAAAATATTCTGTTGCTTGGACCGGCTGGTCAAGGCAAGACATTGGCGGTACAATGCTTGGTTGACGCACTCAAGCGACGTGAAAACTATTTTTATCTCAACATGGGTGCTACTCAAGACCCTCGTGCCACACTCATTGGCAACACGCATTTTAACAAAGAAACAGGTACATTGTTTGATGAATCCCCATTTGTAAAAGCATTGCGTACACCGAATAGCATTATTCACCTTGATGAGCTATCACGTGCCCACCCAGATGCTTGGAATATTTTGTTAACGCCACTTGATTATATCCAGCGTTATTTACGTTTGGACGAAAAGATTGGAAGTGAGATTGTGAAAGTTGCTGATGGTGTGTCATTTGTTGCTACGGCAAACATTGGCAATGATTATACAGCTACACGAGTCATGGACAAAGCTTTGACTGATCGTTTCACGGTTAAGATTGAAGTTGATATTCTTTCTTCTGAAGAAGAATTGAAGTTGATAAAGGTGGTTTGTCCTGACGCTGATATGAATCGCATGGACAAGATTGCACAAATTGCTGCTACAACTCGTGAGTTTACAAAGCAAGGAAAGTTGAGTCGCTTTGTTTCTACTCGTTCTGTTGTAGAAATGGCTGAACTTACCGTGGATGGATTTAGCTTGGTAGAGTTGGCTGAAATGGTCATTTACCCCGACTATCCAGACGACGGTGGTTTGGACAGTGAACGCACAATGGTCAAACAAGTTGTACAAAAACATGTTGCGGTCAAAGCCGATCCATTGAACAAAGTGTTCAACACAAACAAACAGAACAAAGACGATTTGCCCCCGTTTTGATGAAAACAAAAATTTTAGCAGATCATTCCAAGTTTTGGCTTGGCGACGATTTTAATACTCAAAAGTTTGATGCCAGTTCCACAATGGCGTTGCTGAAACTTTCGGCATATCGCCGTGCTATTGGAAACTTTGTGTATATTCTTACCGGAAAGAACATTCCTGTTCGTTTCGCCGAGAACTCAACATCCATGACTGATGGTAAAGTTATTTACATTGGTGGTGAATTGACCAAGGGTGAATTTGACCCAACGGTTGGATTGTCGTTGCACGAAGCCATGCATATTGTCAAAAGCGATTTTGACTTGATCAAGACTATGTGGGGAAAAATTCCTCGCAGTTTGACTGCTGCTGCCAAAGGTCATTTTGATCAAAACTATATTGGTAATTTGGCAAAATATATTCTCAATGTAGTTGAAGATAGATATATTGATGCCTGTGCATATGAAAGCGCACCGGGCTATCGTGGATATTATCAAGCATTATATGACCGTTATTTCAATCTGCCCGAAATTGGTGAAGCATTGAAGTCCGATGCTTATAGAAATGCTACTGTCAAAAACTATAAGTTTCGTTTCACCAATATCACCAATATCAACACTGACTTGGATGCTCTGCCATCTTTGCGTAAGATTGGCGAATTGTTGGATTTGAATAATATTCTTAGGACTGAACTTGAGAATCCAAAGGACCGTTTGGAACTTGCGTATCAAATCACAGAAGAAATACTCAAGAGTGTTGTGGAAGAAAAAGAAAATCCCAAGCAACAAGACAAAAATAAAGACAATCAAGATAAGCAATCTGGTGGCGATGAATCGTCCGATGATAAATCTGAGCAGTCAGATTCCAACGACGATGTTGATGATGTATTGGGCGGAACTCCGTCTTCTGCAAATCCTATTCAAGACGATGCTGATGAAACACCGGATGAAAATCCGTCCAAAGATTTGTCCAACGCCGAAAAGAAAAAGGTCGATAAACTCATTGATAAACAAGAACAAATTGTCTCACGCGAAGTTCAGCAATCTGCATTTGATAAAGATACAATCAAAAAACTTCAAATCCTTGAACAAAGTTCCGTTGATATTGTACAGGTGGGAGATGAAACTGTACCAAAGGTTGATTGTATTGTGGTAAAAAACATGACTCGTGAACTCATGATGACATCGGAATTTCCTTACACCAGCAAGTTTTCTCGCGAAACTGGAAATCCCGCTTCTATGCGAGGAGTACAGCAGGGAATTATTATCGGAACCATGCTTGGTAGAAAATTGCAAATTCGTAGTGAAGTAAAAACCACAAAATTTACTCGCCTACAAAAAGGTAAGATTGATAAACGTTTGTTGGCATCTATTGGATTTCAAGGAGAAAATTTGTTTTACCAAACCACCACAGACAAATATAAGAATGCTCATTTGCATGTAACTGTGGATGCTTCTTCTTCAATGGAAACAAAGTGGGAAAAAACAATGACAACACTTGTTGCAATTGCCAAGGCTGTTAGTATGATCAATAATGTAACTTTGAGTATTTCATTTAGAAGTGGAGTTTCTAAAGATCGTGGTGGATATGAAACTCCTTATATTGTTTTGGCATATGATTCGCGTAAAGACAAGTTCAATAAGATTGTTCAATTATTTCCATTGTTATTTCCACATGGTTCCACTCCAGAAGGACTTACATTTCAGGCAATTATCAAGCATATTCCTGCTTCTACATATGAAATGGATAGTTATTTTGTAAATCTATCTGATGGCGAACCTGCATTTGGTGTGAGTTATTATGGAAACGTCGCAGCACAACACACAAAGAAGCAAATAAATAAAATTCGTGAAATTGGTGTATCTGTTTTGAGCTATTTTGTTGAATGTAATAATACAAACAGCAAACTTTCTGAGAAAAATTCCAATTTGTTTCGTACCATGTATGGCAAAGATGCACAATTCGTTGATGTTCAGAATGTTGTGCAGATTGCTCATACATTGAATAAAATGTTTCTTTCTAAAGAAAGTTGATATTTTTTATCAAAACGTCTTGACTTTATATATTATGTCGGCATACTATTAGCATAGTAATAAAAAACACATGATTATCACACAAGAAAAATCCTCACCAGTCATCAGCAATATTCTTTCTGCGCCGACTCGTTTCAAGATCAAGGCGTCTGCCAAGGCGTTCAAGATTTTGTCTGGTTTTTATAGCGAACCAATTCTCGCCATTCCGCGTGAACTTGGTGCCAATGCATGGGACAGTCATGTCAAGGCTAAGAACACTGAAAAGATGTTTGAGGTTCATGCTCCAAACACATTGGAGCCATGGTTTTCTATTCGCGACTTTGGTACTGGTTTGACGCCAGACGCTATTGACACTATCTATACTACATATTTTGAGTCCACAAAGACTGCTGATAATGACAGTGATGGTTGCATGGGACTGGGTAGCAAGACTCCGTTCAATTATACAGACAATTTCAATGTGACTTCTTTCTATAAGGGTAAGAAGCATGTTTACAACTGCTTTATTGATGAATCCGGTTCGCCCAGCATTCTGCATGTTGTTACACAAGATTCTAATGAACATAATGGTGTGGAAATCAAGTTTGGCGTTAAGATTGGTGATATTAGCATGTGGCAAGACAAGATTGTTCGTGCATATGAACCGTTTCGTTATCGTCCAACCATTGTTGGTGCCAATATTCAATATAAGCCACGTGAATATATCTATACTGGCAAGCGTTGGTCTATGCGCAAGAATGATGGCGGCTATTATAACCGTGGATGCAATGCGTTCATGGGCAACTATTGCTATCCTATCAACGTCAGTGCTTTACGCAATGCTTTTCGCAATGTTCCCAATAACGATGCTTACACTATTGAACAAGCGTTGAACTATGGCAACTTTGACTTTTTCTTTGATATTGGCGAACTGGAAGTTGCGCCCAATAAAGAACAGCTTCAATACGAAGATAATAATGCTACTACATTGGCTATTATATCTGCCATTCAAATTGCCGTTGCTGAACTAAAAGATATGGTTTATAAGAGCATTGAAACTCCCAAGAGTCGTTGGGAAGCCATGCATCTATACAACAAGTATAATGGCTACCAAAGTCAATATAGCCACGTTCGCAATATCATTGGGGATATTCCAATCAAGTATAATGGATTGACTGTAACTCATGGTAGTGAAAATATCAATGCTGTGCATAAAGCAACCGGAGCAATTGACCCAACAACCAATGTTGGTGGTGGATTTACGATGTATATGTTTGATAGTGCCAATGGTCGTTTCAAACGCACTTCAAATTATACTACGTATTCTGAAAACCGTGGTGTAGATATTTTTTATACAAATCTTTCCGCAATCAAGAGTGCTCGGCTGCGACATCATTTGCGTACAAAGTATGCTACTGGTGTATTTCCCACTTGTTATATCATCACAGATGAATCCAAGAACAATGATACATTCAATAAGCATATGAATTATTTTGGTTGGGACTCTAAAATTGTCACCAATATTGAGTCTTTGCCAAAACCGCCACCAACACCGCGTCAAAAGAAAACTGCTGGCACGGATGAAATCTTTTACGCAGATATCAGTGAGTTTATCAAACCCACAAAGAATAATCATAATCATCGTCCACATGTTTATTTTGGCAAAAAAGCCGCTACATTTGATTCTGCTGGTACATATTATTATGTTGATTTCTTTTATGCCGATCCTGTTTGGAACAATGGTAAGAATATTGAAGATCATATGTTTGAAGCTGTAAAATTGTTTGTAGACAACAAGCTCAATGGTTCTGAAACCATTATTTATGGCATCAATGTAAAGAACAAAAATCTGCTCAAGATTGGCAAATGGATCAATATTTTTGATGTTGTAAAGAAAGTTGTGCATGCTGACAAAGCCAAACATGAACAAGATTTGTATCGCATGCAAAGTCGTGCTAAGTTTGAAACAGCCAGTGGTATTTATAACAAGCTTACTCGCTGTCCGCAAATCGTGAGCAATATTACAAACATTGACACTCGCAAAAAGTTCCAAACATTTGTAAAATCTTATAGCGAACTGCTCAAAGATAGTTCCAACAATGTCAAGTTTTTGGAACTGTTTGACATCAAAGCAAATAAACATACCGAGTTGGATATTGATCCAACTGAGTTCAAGAAAATGTTGACTGAAAAGTATCTTGGTGTGCTCGATATTGGAGAACACTACTCCACAGTTTCTGCACCGATTTATAAAATCATCAACTTTATTGACGAAAATAGCTAAAATATATTGACATTAATAAATAATGCACATAATATAGCATCATTGAATAGATTAACTAATAAAAAATAATATGAGTAACACACAAAATAGCATTCCGTATGTCATCAAGACCAACGGCTCCGTCACGCTCTATCTAAAGAACGAGTGTTTGACTGTGGCACCAGACCACCCCAACTATAATAAAATCATTGACAGCATCAAAGCAGGAGATTTCAACAAAATTGAAAATCTTGTCAATGTTGCCAAGGCTGTATCTCAATACACTGGCAATCGTGTAAAGATTGAGAATGGTCAAATCTTGTATGGTGGTTTTGTTGTTCATAATACCCTAACCGACCGCATCATCAAAATGATGAGCGAAGGTTTCAAGTTTGATCATATGGTCAAGTTCCTTGAAAATCTTATGCAGAATCCTTCTGCTCGCGGCGTGAGTGAAACCTATTGGTTCCTTGAGAACTATGGTCTTCCTATCACAGACGATGGTTGCTTTTTGGCATATAAAGCGGTTCGCAGCGATTATACCGACATTTACTCTGGTAAGTTCTTGAATAGCGTTGGTTCGGTTGTTTCTATGCCTCGCAACATGGTTGATGACAACTATGGCGTTGATTGCAGCAAGGGTCTGCATGTTGGTGCTCTTGATTATGTCGTTGGTTATGGTCACTTTGTCAAGGGCGAAGTCCGTTCTGCGAACGGAAACCGTTTGTTGATCGTCAAGGTCAACCCCAAGGATGTTGTGAGCGTTCCGAAATACGAGGGTCACACCAAGATGCGTGTGTGTGAATATACCGTTGCATCCGAAATCCTTGATGTTGTCAAGGAGTTGGACAAGGTTGTTTATACAAGCAACGCCGAAGAGATCAATACCGATTGGGATTATAATCAAGAACCCACCGATGGTGCATGTGAAGATGATTTTTCTTGTGATAGTAAATCCTCAACCACATCAAAGGTTGACACAACCTCGCCATGGAATGCAGAAGCTTATAGCGAAGGTTATGAACTTGGTGAGTCTGACCTCAACGGTGAAATGCAATATGGAACCAGTCGTGACTATAGCCGAGAAAACTCTTATCGTATTGGTTATAATGATGGTTATAATCAACGTACAAACCAAGCCGATTCGGATATTCCGGACGACGAAGATGCGGACGATGATGAATATACTGATGGTTATATTCAAGGAGAACACGATGCCAGATATGATCTTCCATATCAGACCAATCTAACCACCGATGCCAGCGATGAGCTTCGCGATGGTTATTCGGACGGATTCAACGATCACGTGCGATAAAAAGTTTGCCAGAAATAAAATAAATCAACTAACTAATAAAATATATGTCAAATAAAACAAATAAGACAAGTAAGAAAAACTCGTTCATCATTGAATGGCCCACAAGCCACTTTACAATTGAGGACATTCAAGGTAAGTATCCAGATGCAGTCAATATCACCCTTCGCTTTCGTGTAAAGCAGGCTGTTGAAAACAAAGATGTTATGGTCATTGGCAAAATCAAGCCAGCCATTGGTCGCCCAAAGCTTGTATTCTCTCGCGCAAATCCTAGCAAGGAATTGCTTGAAGCCGCAAAAGCTGCTGGTGTTATTGCCGCCAGCGATACGCTGACAACCGTTTCGGTCACTGAAGTCACAACCGACAAGAAGAACAAATCTGTGGTTCCTGTTACTGCAAATACTAGCGCAACTACGAACACCGTCGCTGCGTCCGCAAGCTAAAAAATAGAACTGTAATTATAGTTCAATTAACCAAACCGCCGAAGCCTAAAAGCTTCGGCGGTTTTCTATTTATATATATGAAAAAGAAGCCGCTTCATTTAAAAGAAATAGACCCCAAAGAAACAATTTTTTACTGGTATGATTTGGGAGAATCGACGTATGCTTTATATGATGGTGATATGGGTGAACCAGTTTCATATGGAAGTTTAAACTTGGTTGTTGGTACAATAAGAGCCATAAATGCAGAAGTAACAGAAGGAAAGCGAAAGAAATGTATTTTATGGTATTTCAAAAGAGATGCTACACAAGGATGGAAAAAACAAACACCTCCAGTTTTGTTTAATTGGAATCCAGAAACAACAGATAAGAAAGCGGCGACTGATAAAAAGAAATCTGAAGACACAGATAAAAAAACAGTATAGTAAAATAAATGTTTGACCAATCGTTATATTGATGTATAGTATTATTCATATGCTTCAAGATATACTTCATATGATACAAGCGTGGGATGTTTGGGGACAATTCTTTTTTGTCATCATTATTGCCACACTTGGTACGGCAATTGGAATGGCATTTTTTGGCATGGTTGGTGAATTTATAAACAAGACATTGCCGATATTGATTCGAGGATATCCAAAAAAAGAAGAGGGTATTGACGAGCACAAATGATATAATCTTGGTTGTGTTTTACCATAATTCTGTGACCAATTGATACTTATAACAATACATGTCTATTATTATAAGAAATACCGTAGGATATTTTGGAGATCCAAATAATGTATTGGATGGTCCCAAAGGATCGCAGTTTTACAAAACTGGTAGTTTTTATAAAATAAATTATTCTGGGTCTGTTGCTTCTGGGTGGGAAGATGTATATTTTCAACAATTTGGTATACCCGCATACGCCATAACGTCAGAAGACTTGGTATTAAATCAAACCAGCACTGGTTCTTTTTTGTATGTAAAAACTACCAAAGTTGGAAATAAAAATGGATGGAAATTGTTGGCAAACAAAAGTCCAACAATTCGCGTGAATTATACACCAATACCAACACCGACTGTTACACCAACACCCACCGCTACGCCAACGCCAACACCCACTGCTACACCAACGAATACTCCCGTACCAACGCCAACGAATACTCCCACGCCCTGTCTCTTATACACATCTGACGCTGCCGACGA
>ENA-OSIY01002316-OSIY01002316.1-marine-metagenome-genome-assembly--contig:-NODE-2316-length-9999-cov-6.744406_pt1 | contig 9999 bp, 14 predicted proteins | sample MGYA00237884_ERZ534233 | MGnify/ENA primary metagenome ERZ534233 (study PRJEB26412, sample SAMN06343840) | marine metagenome | isolation source: estuarine water | place: USA: Columbia River Estuary... | reverse complement strand
AGTAGAAATACCTATTGTGGTTAAATTTGGTGAGAATGATTATGATCTTTTAGGTGGTAACACAAGACTTGCGGGTTTAGTTCAAAAAGGAATTAACCCAAAATTGTGGGTGGTAGATATGACAAAAAAGAAAGAGGAAGTTAAGGAAACGGGTGCGGATTCGTCAGGATCTTATTCAGGGCCGGCATTTAGTAGTGATACAGATGTGATTAAAAGACCTATTTCTAAGATACCTAACTTTCAACCAACTGAACAGGAATTGGGAGAAGTAACCGATGCAAGTTCATCGGGAGCATTCGATGTACCGGCCTTCGGTAAATCAACAAAGGGAGGTCGTAGAGACCCATTGAAGATAGATGGGCCTGACAGTATATATAAAGGTAGAGCGGTGATGGATAAGAATTTTCCTAAATGGGGAGGACCCGATAGTGTATTTGTTAAGATAAAGGAGAAATGTAAGAAGTTTCCATATTGTAATCAAGGAAATACGGGAGCAATTGAAATAGTAAGAGAAGACAAAGAAATACAGATGGCAATAACACAAATCTCAAAAAAATACGGGATTTCACATCAACAGGTGGAAAATATTGTATTAAATGAGATTAAACAGATATTTATTTAGATATGAAAGTAAGTGAATTAAGACAAATTATAGAAAACATCGTTACAGATGAGGTAAAGAAGACCATAATCAGTGAATCTGAAGTTGGTAATAAAGAGGTATACCACATTAAATGTGAAGGTATCCCTTTAGGTACGTACGAAAGTCAAGAAGATGCTGAAAAGGATATGGAAAAATTCAAAAAAGAAAATCCAGGTAAAGAACTTATTATTGAGAAAGGTGTTTACGAATCACACGACGATATGTTAGATAAGATGGATGAGATGAATGACCAATTAGAAGAAACAGACGATATGCAAAATACAGAAACAATGGAAGGAAATGAGTTCAGTGGAGCTCTTAAAATGGCTAAAGATGCTGGTGAAAAGACTTTCTCAGTAGATGGTAAAAAATATGACGTTGAGGAATGTTGGTCTAAACAAATGGAAGAAGAGTTAGTGGGTGGACAAAAGAAATTAGATAAAAATCACAATGGTAAGATTGATGGTCAAGATTTTAAAATCATGAAAGGTCAAGATTCATCAGATGAAGAAGAGTGTGATGAGTGTGGTAGTTCTTCTATGGAAGAAGAGGAAAAAGGTGATGACGATTTTGAAAATATGTTAAGGGGTAGAAGAAAACACAGTTATGTAGATAAAGGTGAAGAAACACCTGACGAAATGGCTGAAGAAAAGAAATCTTGTGAAAAATGTGGTAAAGAAATATGTGAGTGTGGAGGTGGAATGTACGAATCAAAAAAGAAAACGGTACGTTTAACTGAAACCGAATTAACCAACTTAATTGCTAAAATGGTTAGTGAATCAATTCCTGGTTTACAGGCGGCCGAAAAATCACATCTTGAAAGTGGTAAAGAAAATAAGGCACATTTAGCTGACGTTGAAACTAAAATGAAAAAATTAGCTTCATTTGATGGTAACGACAATCCTGAATTTCCTAAAGCTATCGGTAAGGGTGAAAAGGTTGCAAGAAAAAATACTCCAGAACAAGAAGACGAAATTGCTAAAAACTACGCTGGTTTAGAAAATTTAGAATATGATATTGAACCATCAGAACAATTTAAGAAAAGATTGAAGATGGCAATAGAAGGAGATACGTTGATGGGTAATGGTAAAGTGACCGAACCTGCAAGTATTAAACCATCAAACGGTGCGGAGAAAGGAAAAGAAGCAAAAGAAAAAGAAGGTAACCATATCCAAACTCCTGAAACCGCTAAAAAGATTGAAAAACAAGTTAAAGATAGAGAAGAAGATAAAAAGAATAGAGTGTTATATTCTAAAGAAAAGGTTCCAGTTAGTGAATCAAAAGTAAATTTTTCAAGTGTTCTTGACAATGAAATCAAGAAAATGAAGAATATTTCAGAATACAATAAAAAAACTCAATAATTTCTTTTTTTTAAATTCTTTAATCTTTATATTATAATATAATAAGGTTATGGAAAATAAAGAAGGATATTTAGAGTTTGTACATTCCGAAAGTTACAAGAATCAAATTGATGTTTGGTACAGAGCTTACAACATAAGTCGTGAGAAGACAGAACTTTTCTATGACTTTCTTATGTCATTATATAATCTTTTACAAGAGACGTATTTAGGACCTGAAGTGTTTGAATTAGAGGAGGACCAAAAAAACCATTTTACATGGTGTTGGGATAAAACCATTGAAAATTTTAATAAAGAAAAGATATTTTTTAAAGAAAGGGGTAATTGTTATGAATACTGTTGGAACTTCTTTTTAGAGGCATATTATTTTGCACAACTCGATGATAATCAAATAAAAATAACACAATATTTCTTTAAATTATTTAATTTTAAACATAGAAAGACCAGGTCCGAATTGGATATGTTGACCGAAATTTACAAATTGTTTGAACAAAACTTGAAAAAGTAGATATTTTTCCGTATATTCATATTAAAAACCGAATAATATTATGGAAACCTTAAATAAAATAAAGGACCTAGTAGAGAAAATGTCAGTAGATACACAAAAGGTTTATGATAAAGGAAACCGAAGTGCATCAATCAGAGCTAGAAAATACGCTCAAGAAATTAAATTATTAATTGCCATTTATCGCAAGGACATCCTTGAAGAAATTAAAAAATACGACGATGTACCAAGTTAAAATATTTTTATTTGTAATCAGTATATTGTTTTCAATTAGATTAATTGCTGAATTTACAATTAAATTATTCCAAGATAATCCTGAACCTTTAGTGTTGTCAAAAATCCAACAGGTTTTAATATATCTTGCCGCCTCATATATAATAACATTCATATTAACATAATACCGTGTTTGAATCAATAAAATCAATAAGACCATATTTTCATTCATTAAGAGAAATTGAAAATAATGTTAGTTTAGATATTAAATTACCATTAAATTGGAAATTTGAAGAAATTATAAAACCGTATCGTTCGGTTGTAATTAAAATTCAAGATAAGAATGAAAAGTTTACACTAATGTCTTTAATTTCAAATGCAACACAAGACGGATATGATGTTGTTTTTGCATGTGCATTAGAAATATTTAAAGTAAATAAAGATGAAGAAGAGAAACAAAAACTTTTCCAATCAAAAGTAAAAGAACTACAAGAACTATTTAAGAATGAGTCATTAGATAAATTAAAAGGTTTAAATTTATTAGACAATTATGGACAAGAGAATACAACAGGGATTAGAGATATTGAGGAAGGAGATAGAGAAGGACTCGTTGGAGATAGAGACGAGCAAGAAGAGAATGATTGATGAAGTCAAATCACTGGATAAAAATAAAATGTTTCAACCGAAACCAAAAAAGAGAGTATCTATAATAGATAAGATATTAAAGATATTAGGACATGGAAAAAAAAGGTGAGTTATTAAATCAATTAGCTATTATATCGGATTTATTGGAAAAGGTAAACGCCGAGACTAAATCAACAACAATTGTTTTTGAATTATCAAATATGGAGTTTGATAGAGTTTTTCAGAGTATACAAAAAAAATATGGAAGTAAATTGGAGAACCCTAAAGGTAAGTTTAATATTACGATAGGGTTAATTGATATTGTATTTAATACGAATAATGTCTAAAAAGTTCTTCTTTTTTAAATCCTTTAGATTCTAATAGTTTATATAATAAACTTCTTTGGTGTGTGGTTATATCTTTAACAAAAAAGAAATTACCTTTTTTTCTACTCACCAAATCCTTTTTTACAATTTCAAATAGTCTATTGGCGTCGTTTATATTCTTATTACCAAATAACTTAATATCATCATCAACCTGTACAAATAGTTTATTGTTTAAAGTGAAAATTTGAGCAACCTCTGTTATGGGTAATATTTGTTCCATCATTACGTGATATCTAATTCTCTTCTTTATTTGGTAATCGTATATCTGTTCTTCCTGCCAATACGGAATTATCTCTTTTATACGAAATTTATCGTTTTCAATTATTGCTGGTTGATTCCTACCCAAACTATCTCTAACATATGTTGCAGTTGCCCAACGGTTATTTGGGAAGATAAGTGCTAATTCAAAAACTAATTCATTTTTTTTCCTCTCACCCCCTTGTTGTTTAAGAAAGGGAGGAACTTGTTGCGTCTTAAACTCCCTCCAATATTCATATGCGGTGGTTCTTCTCATACTCCTATGTAATATTTTAACCCTTTTTTGGTTACAGAAAAGTACTATAAAATATTTCCCGTTTTTCATAATAGTTTTATTACTAAAGAATAAAGACCGTAACCACCTAAAATGAACCATACAATTGTAAATATAACAATTCCTTTAGGTACAAATTCACCAGATTTAACTATCTCTTCTTTAATGTTCTTTTTTTCTTTACAAGATGTACAACTCATACTAAAATATATACTTTTAATTTCTCTTTATCAATTTTTTTTGTTATATTTTTTAATATAATAAATGATAAATGATTAGTTACATTGGGGGTAAGGCTCGTATAGGTAAATGGATAGTACCACAAATCCCGACGGACATTGAAACATATGTTGAAGGGTTTAGCGGTATGTTTTGGGTATTTTTTAATATGAATTTAAGTAAGTTCCCAAAACTTAAAACGGTAGTATATAATGACTATAATAGGTTAAATGCTAACCTAATGAAATGGTCTAAACAATATGATATTCTATGGGAGGAGTTAGCAAAATACCCGTGTCAACAATTAGGTGTAATTGATACACCACCCGAATATGCTGAAATGTTTAAAACATACCAAAAAGAGGTATTTAATCCTGAATTAGTTATCACCGAAGAAAATAGTTTAGACATTGCAGGAAAGTATGTTTATGTGTTGTGTCAAGTATTCTCAGGATCAAAACCTGAAACTGCCGCTTACACAGATTATAAAGGAAAGTATCGTTGTAAAGTTTTAATCTTTATGGATAAATTAAAACACCCAAAGTATAGAGAACATTTTGATAAGTTAACATTTGTTGAGAACATGGATTTTGAAGCGGTTGTTGAAAAATACGACTCACCAACAACTTATTTCTATATGGACCCACCATATTGGAAAACTGAAAACTATTATTCAAATCATGATTTTGACGTGAATGACCATACAAGATTGGGTGAATGTATCAAAAACATTGAAGGTAAATTTAGTTTATCGTATTATGATTTCCCTAAATTGGTTGAATGGTTTCCAAAAGACCAATATAAATGGAATCAAAAAGATTTTGCAAAGGCCGCTGCGGCTAAAAAAGACGGTAAACAAAATATGGGTACTGAACTTTTAATAATGAACTATTAATTATATTTATAAAAAAATGAATATGGAATCAGCATGGTATGTGGTAAAAGTTTTACCAGGGAAAGAAAGGTCATTAAACGAACAATTTAATAAAGACATTGGGTTAGGTAGAATTTCCAATATTGTGAGATTTGTATGTCCAACCGAAAAAGAATTGGTTGTTCTTAAAAATAAAAAAGTTTTAAGAGAGAAAGTATTATATAGTGGATATCTTTATTTTGAATCTATTAAAAGATTACAAGATGATGATTTAAAAGTCATATCTTTGATTCCAAATATTATGGGTATGATGGGAGACAGGATGCCGATGTTGTTAAAAGAAACTGACGTAAGAAGGATATTAAAAGACGACACATTAGAAGAACATATTGATGCAAAGAAATTGAAATACATTTCAGGAGAACAAGTTAAAGTAAACGAAGGTCCATTTACCTCATTTGAAGGAACTATATGTGAAGTTAAAGGTGACAGAGTTGATGTTGAAATAAAAATATTTGGACGTAACACCGCCGTTTCTTTATTATTAACACAAATTGAAAAGGTATAATGGATTTATCGCCCGAAGTTTTAATTTATATTCAATCTGTTAAGAGTTATTTTGAAATAAACAAAGAAGCTAGTGAATATTTTTTAAGTGGATCTAACGAAGAGTTATTTTATAAACATTTAACTGAAATCGCACAGAAAAACTTCAGTAAGTCAGGGGAAGCAATTCTTAACAGAGAACAATTTGAATTATTACGAAAGACAATATTAGCAATAAATGTAATTGAAAAAAAATCATTTACAAAAAAAGTGGAAATTAAAAGCGAGGACTTCAATTACAACAACGGAGTTTTCATTGAATTACGTTTTCCCAATTTTGGTTTAATTTGTCTTAATTAGTTTTTATTTACAAACATTTTATTTATATTTAATCAATGGAAAAATTATTACCTCAAAATTACGCAATTTATGAAACTATCTATGGAAGTGAAACACCAACAGAACAGTACTATACAATTAAGTACGATAAGATACCTTCAAAATTTTCAGATGGCGGATCATTCTATGACCCAATAATTATAGATGAATTAAAAAAATTGGGATTTATTGAGGAATCAAGATGTAACATAAAAAATAAAAGACAAGATTCTTCTTCCCAATCTTTATTTATAAATGATAGTAAAGAAATTATAGTTAGAGTTTATAGTAGTAACAATAACAACACAAATAAAAAATCTAAAGATGATTTATTATTATTAGATTTTTCATATGACATTAAAAAAGGTGAATTAAAAAATCAATTAGATTTTGATGTAATTAAAATACACCAAAGACAAAAAAAGAAAGCGAGTATTCAACTTGTTAAAAGTGACATGGGTCATTTAGATACTGAAGATTATGATTTATTTGTTCCACCTACTGATTTAGAATTAAATTATGGTTCTGAGTTTTTAAAAATACATGATGTTATTGTTGATAGATTAAATTCTGAATATGATAAAGGAATAATTCTTTTACACGGAGACCCTGGCACTGGCAAGACCTCTTATATTAAACATTTAACGAGTTTAGTGAAAGATAAGGATATTTTATTCATTCCACCATCAATGGCGGAAATGTTATCTGAACCAACAATCATTCCATTTTTAATGGACCATAAGAACTCTATATTGATTATCGAGGATGCTGAACGTGTTATATCAGACAGAGAAGGTAATGGGTCACCGGCAGGGGTATCTAATATCCTTAACCTAACAGATGGTATTTTGGGAGATTGTTTGAATATCCAAGTTATTGCTACCTTCAACATGAAAAGAGAGAAAATAGACCAAGCATTACTTCGTAAGGGTCGTTTAATTGCTGAACATAAGTTTGAGAAACTTTCAATTGATGACACAAACAAATTATTAAAACATTTAGAAAAAAATCAAGAAGTTGGGGAAGGTATGGTTTTAGCTGATATTTATAACATAGACACAGAAGTCTATAAAACATCCACAAAAGGAAATAAAATAGGATTTTAAAATTATAAAATGGAATACGTTACATCTGCACAAGTTGCACAATTACAATTAGAAGGAAAAAAATTATTAGTTCAGTACACAGCCAATTGGTGTTCACCATGTAAGGCATTAACTCCAAGATTAGCATTATTATCATCAGGATATCCTGACGTTACTTTTGTTAAGGTAGATGTGGATGAAAACCAAGACGCAGTTATGGAGTTAGATATTAATACTGTACCAACAATTATGATTTACAATGGAGATACGTTAATTAATAGATCACTTGGAGCTAATATTGACAGTGTTTACACAAAAATTTTAGACACGTTATAGTTTATGAGTAGTAAGGTTATTATTTTTACACTAAATAATTGTTCTCATTGTACTGTTTTAAAAAATTCATTAACCAAAGAGAAGATAGATTTTGATGAAATAGAAATTGAGGAGAACAAAGAAATATGGGACAAAGTAGTTTCACAAACAGGTCACAACGCAGTGCCAACGGTGTTTTTACCCAATGAAGGTACAGATGAAGGGATAGTTTTTGTCCCCGAAAGAGACTATGAAAGTAAGGAAGAACTCATAGAAATGATTAAAAAACATATATAAAAAAAGGGGAATAAAAAAATTCCCTTTTTTTGTGTAATATACCCAAATAAAAGTATTTATGTAAAAGAGTTTACTTTTACAATGGCATTACAAAAAATAAATTGGACCCAAGTTGATACCGAGAACGTCCCTTCGGGGTCATCTATTGACTTAGGTTCTCCATCTGGTTCATTACATGCAGTATATGCAGACAATCTTTATATCTCCGGAACGAGTGTTACTGCTTTAATTGCTGCAGGTGGAGGTACTGGTGGTACTGGTGGATTGTCTGGTTCTTCGGGTACAAGTGGTTCTAGTGGAACAGGAACATCAGGTTCCTCTGGAACTAGCGGTGTCGGTACCAGTGGAACCTCAGGTTCATCAGGACAAGCGGGTTCTTCAGGTACATCAGGTTCAAGTGGAGTTGGTACTAGCGGTACTTCAGGTTCAAGTGGAGTTGGTACTAGCGGTACTTCAGGTTCATCAGGATTGGCGGGTTCTTCTGGAACTTCAGGTGAGGCGGGTTCATCAGGTACATCAGGAACAGCTGGTACTTCAGGTACTTCAGGTTCAAGTGGAATTGGTTCTTCAGGAACATCAGGTTCAAGTGGTGTTGGTACCAGTGGAACCTCAGGTTCATCAGGACAAGCGGGTTCTTCAGGTACATCAGGACAGAATGGTTCATCAGGAACTTCAGGTTCAAGTGGTGTAGGTACTAGTGGAACTTCAGGTTCAAGTGGTACAGGTTCATCATTATCAATTACCCAATCGGGAGGCTCAACATATACTGCGGTTTCAGGAATAACATTTAGTGGTGCAACAATCGTTGACCAAGGAAATGGTAGTATTACTGTTAATATTATTGGAGGTGGAACTTCAGGTACAGGTGGTACAGGTTCATCGGGAACTTCAGGAATTGATGGTTACGAAGGACATTTAGCAATTTGGAAATATAGTGGAAACACAAACACATCTCTTGACCCTGGTACAGGATATTTTAATTTAGATTCGGCAGCTTGGGGAACATCAACAACAAGTATCACATTAGATAATTTTGCTTATTCACCAAATACAAATTTTTCAGCTTACTTAGACGGATTAACTATAGGTACCATTTTAAAATTGGTAAAAGTAGGTGACGCATCAACATTTAAGTTATTAAAAATTGATTTAGTATTACCACTTGATAGTGGATTTGAGAATTATACTGTTAGTCAATTATCGTCAGGTGGAACAGACCCGAATGATAATGACCAATTTTTAATTATACCATTAGGTATACCAGGTTTAACAGGTACCGCCGGTACTTCGGGTTCATCTGGTTCTAGTGGTTCATCGGGTTCTAGTGGTTCTTCAGGAACGGCTGGAACTTCAGGAACTGCCGGAACATCAGGTTCTGACGGTACTTCGGGAACTAGTGGTTCTTCAGGAACGTCAGGTTCTAGTGGTTCTTCAGGTTCATCAGGAAGTACAGGTACTTCTGGAACGTCAGGTTCTTCAGGAACTTCAGGTTCTGATGGTACTTCAGGAGATTCAATTTTTGCATTAACGGGTTCTAATTGGTATACTAATGAAAACGTTATAATTGACGGTAAATTAACTGTAAATGAATTGATAGTATCATCTTCAATTACAAATATGACCGTACAATATTCTAGTGGGTCAACTAAATTTGGAGACACATCGGATGATACTCATACATTTACAGGGTCTGTTAACATATCAGGTTCAATAGTTGCAACTGGCACGTCATTAGTTTCAGGTTCATCACAAGTTATACTCTCAGGAGTTACAGGATTTTCAGATTTTAGTAGTTCAATTTCAACATCATTAGCTGGATTAACAACAACATTAAATGATAGTAATATTTGGCAACAAACCGGTAGTTACTATTCGGCTAATCAAAACATTCAAATTACAGGTAGTGCTGGTTCATTAATGAAATCACCTGATGGAGCGACTGACGAAAAATATGCATTGGCAATTTCACAATCAATTCATGCTAGTAATATTAATGTTGGTATACCAACTTCAAATGATTGGGG
>ENA-OSIY01002313-OSIY01002313.1-marine-metagenome-genome-assembly--contig:-NODE-2313-length-10010-cov-5.028994_pt1 | contig 10010 bp, 10 predicted proteins | sample MGYA00237884_ERZ534233 | MGnify/ENA primary metagenome ERZ534233 (study PRJEB26412, sample SAMN06343840) | marine metagenome | isolation source: estuarine water | place: USA: Columbia River Estuary... | reverse complement strand
TCTTTTTGGCAATAGAAGGTTTTGGAAGAGTTCCTCTTGTGGCAGAACAATTTTTTAATGGCTTGCAAGATTTTGGAATTGTTACAATTCCTATGTTTTTACTTATGGGAATAGCTGTAGCCGCATCACCTGCGGGAAAAGATTTATATTCAGCTCTTGATCGTTGGTTAAATAAAGTTCCAGGAGGATTAGTTTTATCCAATCTTGGCGCTTGTTCAATTTTTGCAGCTCTTTGCGGATCATCCCCAGCAACATGCGCAGCAATTGGAAAAATGGGTATCCCTGAAATGAGAAAAAGAGGTTACTCAGCAGAACTTGCAGCGGGAACAATTTGTGCTGGGGGTACTTTAGGAATTTTAATACCTCCAAGCATTACAATGATCATTTATGGAATTTCCACAGGAACATCTATTGGAAAGTTATTTATCGCCGGAATTTTACCTGGAATTATGCTTACAGCTTTGTTTATGGGTTGGGCTTATATTTATGTGCGAATTAATCGAGAAGGTTCTGAAAAAGTTGAAGTTCAAGAGTATACTTGGAAAGAAAGATTTGAAATATTACCAAAAATTCTTCCATTCTGTTTGCTAGTAGTTGGCGTTCTTTATGTTTTGTATGGAGGCATTGCCACACCTAATGAAGCATCAGCCGTTGGAGCGTTGATTAGCATTATCTTAGTTGCTGTTGTTTATAAAATGTACAAAGTAAAAGATATTTGGGCAATTTTGACAGAAGGAATGCAGGAAAGCGTCATGCTAATGATGATTATCGCAGCATCTTTCTTGTTTAGTTTTGTTTTATCTAATCTTTACATAACACAATCTTTAGCTAATGAGATGGTAGCAATGGCTTCAAATAAATGGCTGTTGATGCTTTATATTAATATATTTTTATTAATTGCAGGATGTTTTTTACCACCAGTTGCAATCATTCTAATGACTGCTCCAATATTATATCCAATTATAACTGCCGCAGGTTTTGACCCTATTTGGTTTGGTGTGATCATGACTATCAATATGGAGATTGGTCTAATAACACCCCCAGTTGGACTTAATTTATTTGTTATACAGGGAATCGCTCCAGACATATCTATTGGAAAAATATTAAAAGGATCTTACCCTTTTGTATTGTTGATGATGTTACAAATAATTATTCTTTGTATCTTCCCAGAAATTGCCACTTGGCTTCCAGCGGCTGTCATGAAATAAAACCCCATGGTGGGTTTAAAAAAATTTCTAGCCTTCATCGCTGATAAAGGAAAAAAAATTGTCACTGATTTATTCGTAAAAAGAAAAGACACAGTTGATCATTTAGTAGATTTGTGTGACGAGCTTATTTCAGAAAACGGTGTTGTCTCAGGCATTACTATCTCAAGAGAAATATTTATTATTTATGAAAAGTTTAGCTTAGATGAAAAAGAAAAATTTTTTTTAATAATTAATAAAAAATATAGACCAGACTATTCCACAATTAACAAAGCGAGCAGAGATTTTATTGACAATAATAATGAGATCAATTTATCAAATTTAAATTTAGCAGTCGAAGGCAGGAGACAAGAATTAATTAGAAGATTAAATTTAGCTCCTAACGGAACGCAGTATCTTGTTAATATGAGAGAAGATCTCTTGTATTTTTTAGCTAAAGATCAAAAATTACAAACATTAGATAAAGACTTTAGGCATTTATTTAGATCTTGGTTTAACCCAGGTTTTTTAAAGTTAGTTCGCATTCAAAAAGATACTGACTCGGATATTCTTCAAAAAATAATCAAGCATGAAAGAGTTCATGAAATTAAAAGCATTGAATCGCTATATAGAAGATTAGAAAACGATAGGTTGTTTTTTGCTTACTTTCATCCAATTGTAGATAAAGATCCTCTAATCTTTGTTCAGGTTGCTTTAACAAAAGGCGTTGGTACTTCTATTCAAGAAATTACAGAAGGAGGAATTTCTAGTTTAACTGATTATGATACCGCAACCTTTTATTCAATCAGTAATGCCAATAAAGGTTTACAAGGAATTACTCTCGGAAATTTTTTAATTAAGAGAGTGGTGTTTCAAATTCAACAAGAAATGCCAAAAATAAAAAATTTTTTTACTCTTTCGCCCATACCTGGTTTTGCAAATTGGTTTCTGCATCAGTCAGATGAGAAAATTAAAAAAATATTAAAGAATTTTGATATAAGAAGATTGCTTTTTTTAAAAGACCAAGATGATATTAATTTTAATCAATATAAAATTGAAGATAACAAAGAGGCCCTAAAAAAATTAGTTTATTATTATTTAGTTGAAGAAAAAAAAGATAAAAAACCAATAAATTCTGTTGCTTATTTCCACTTTAATAATGGCGCTCTATTATATGATATTCTTTTAAACGCTAATCTTTCATTAAATGGTTACAAAGAGTCATTTGGCATAATGGTTAATTATCATTACGAACTTGAAAAAATACTTCAAATTCATGAAGATTTTGTTAAAAAAGGTAAGATTTTATTGTCTGAAAATTTAAAAGCTTATGCCTAAAATTAATAGAAAAGTTTGTGTAGCGCCTATGATGGATTGCACTGACCGACATGACAGATACTTTTTAAGATTAATAAGTAAAAATGTCATGCTTTATAGCGAAATGATATCTACTGGCGCTATTTTAAGAGGTAATCAAAAAAATGTTTTAGAATTTAGTGAGTTCGAAAAACCAGTTGCTCTTCAGCTGGGTGGTTCCTCAGTGAAGGAATTATCAGAAGCATCAAAGATTGCGGAAGATCATAATTATGATGAAATTAATTTAAATTTAGGATGCCCTAGTAAAAAAGTTCAAAAGAATAAGTTTGGAGCTTGTTTAATTAAAGAACCCGATTTAGTTGCGGAATGTCTTTCAGGAATGGTTAACTCAACAAAGCTCCCAGTAACTGTTAAAACCAGAATAGGCTTTGATGATGTAGAGGATTTTGAATATTTAGATAAATTTATAAAAAAAATAGCAAGCGCAGGTGTTAAAACGATTATTTTGCATGCAAGAAAAGCCATTTTAAAAGGTTTAAGCCCAAGAGATAATTTAAGAATACCAAAATTGAATTATGGAATTGTAAAACAAATAAAAGACAACAATCCTAATTTAGAAATTATTATTAATGGTGGAATTACGACCATAGAACAAATCAAAGAACATTTAAATAATGTAGACGGAGTAATGATTGGAAGATCTATTTATCATTCACCTTATTTTTTAGCGGATATTGAAAGAGAGATATTTAATAATAATGAAATTCCAACAAGGGAAGAGATTGTTAAAAAAATTGTTGAATATTGTTTAATAGAAGTCAAAAAAGGAACAAGAGTTAATCAAGTTATGAGACATACCGTTGGATTATTTCACGGAATTAATGGAGCTAATTTTTGGAAAAGATATTTAAGTGACAACATGCTAGTAAGAGATGCAGATGTAAATAAAGTTAACTATATGCTAGATTTAGTAAGTCATAATTCAATTAAAATTAATTTGTAGTTCAGAAACATCCTTGTTATTATTAAAACATGGTTGAGGTTATCATATTAGTTGTAGGATTAATGATAGGGGCAGGAGATGAAAAAACTAATAAGTTTATAGATTCAGGCGTTAAAACAGTTAAAGAGACCACAGAAACAGTTATTCAAAAAGCAAAAGATATTACTAAATAATTCCTTTAATTAACGGTTTCAAAAATATTAAATAATAATTGTGATATGTGCTGAGGTTTATGATCAGTAAAATCAGAGATTTGATGTCTACAGCTAGTGCCATTTGCAACTATAATATCGTTATCTTTTAATTCTTTTTTAATTGTAGGTACTAAAGATAAGTAAGCCATCTTTTTTGAAATATCATAATTTTTAACATCATAGCCAAAGGATCCTGCCATCCCACAGCAGCTTGTTTCGATTGGTTTATGTTTGATATTTAAAGTTGTTAATAATTCTAATAATCCTTTTAATCTGTCTTGAGATTTTTGATGGCAATGACCATGCACTAATACATCGTTAGAGAATTTATTGGCTAATACTTTTTTACCGTCTTTTATTTTCTCTAATATAAATTCTTCAATTAAATAAAATTTATTTTTAATTTTTTCTTTATTTTTAATATTTTTTAAAGACTTAAACTCATCAGTAAAAGTTAATAGACAAGAAGGCTCAATACCCACAACAGGCGTTGATGTGTGATTATTGTTAATAATATAATTAGTAAAACGTTGCATTTCAGCTTGAGCCTTGTCTAATTGACCGTAAGAAATGTAAGTTCTTCCACAACACAGAGGTCTTCCTAAAGAGTCATCGTCAAAATTTGGAATAATAGCTTTATAATCAAATTTATTTAAAACTTTGATCGCATAAATAAGGTTTTGAATTTCAAAATTAATATTAAATGTATCTGCAAGCAAAATTACTTTATTAGAAAAGTTATTTTGAGAGTAGTAAATATCTTTTAACGGACTAATATTTTGCACTTCAGGCATAGTTCGCTTAGTTGAAAAATTAAATAACAATTCTAAAACTTTATTTAATATGGGGATATTTTTAATTTTATTAAAAATAGGCGCTATTAATTTAATTAACCAAATATTTTTAGGCATATTTGAAATAATTTTATCTTTTAATTTCATTGAGAACTTTTTGTAGTAATGGAATAAAAACTCACTTTTCATTTTAGAAATATCCACACTCATAGGACATTCTCTTTGACAGGCTTTGCAGCCCACACACAGTTCCATAGTTTCAAACATTTCTTTTGAAACGAAAGCATCCTTTGGTAATTGATTAGAAAGCGCTAAACGCAATGTGTTTGCTCTGCCTCTAACTAAATCTTTTTCTTCCTTGGTAACTCTATAAGAAGGACACATAACACCAGAATCTAATTTTCTGCAGGCACCATTGTTATTGCACATCTCAACTGCATCAGAAAATTCTCCCCAATTTGACCAATCGTAATGAGTATTGATTTTTTCAGCTTTATAATCTGCCTTATAACGCATTAACGACCTATCATTTTGTTTATAAGATCTGACTATTTTGTAAGGATTAAATACGCTTTTTTGATCAAATAAATCTTTCACATTCTCAAAGGCATTTACTAATTTTTTACCAAACATCATTTCATGAAACTCAGAGCGTAATATTCCATCTCCATGTTCACCAGAATGTGACCCTTTATATTCTTTTACCATTTGAAAGGCTTCTTCCGTAATACTTCGCATATTTTTAATATCTTGTTCTGACTTCATATTGATAATGGGTCTCACATGTAATGTGCCAACAGAAGCATGAGCATAAAACATTCCACTCGTATTATATTTTTTAAATACTTCATTTAATCTAGTTGTGTAATCTGCAAGATGATCAAGTGAGACAGCGCAGTCTTCAATAAAGGCAACTGGTTTCTTATCTCCTTTAAGGGACATTAAAATATTAAGGCCAGCTTTTCTCATCTCAAATATTTCATTTTGATCTTTCAAATTTTCATAAAACGAAAAGACATTATTTTTATTTTGAGAAAGAATTAGAGATTCTAAGTCTTTAATTTTATGTTTTACTTCATTTAAATTATCATCAATAAATTCAACCATTAACACCGCTTGAGGATTACCTTGAAAGTATTTCTTTATTGATCCTTGAAACATAGGAATTAATTTTGCAAGATTTAAAAGATTATCATCCATTAACTCAACAGCAGTTGGTTTTAGCTTTACAATTTCTTTTGTAATTTCCATGGCTTGTCTAAAGCTTTGGAACGCACAAAGCCCAAGCATTTTTTGCTTTGGAATAGGGGTGAGTTTTAATTTTACTTTATTAAATAAAGATAAGGTCCCCTCAGAACCTACTAAAATATTTGAAGTATTAAAACCATTTGGATTAATAAGATCTAGATTGTATCCACCAACACGTCTTTGCGTTTTAGGAAAATTTTCATTTATTTCTTGTTTATTATTTAGATAAATTTTTATGAGTTCTTCTATAATTTTATATTGTCTATTTTTATTATTTTTAGTGATGAGATAATCTTTGTTTATATTTTCAAATGTATAAAGAGATCCGTCATCAAGAATAGCTTCAACGGCTTCAACGTTATGAACCATGTTGCCATAATAAAGTGATCTTGAGCCACAACTATTATTGCCAGTCATTCCGCCAATAGTCGCTCGACTACTAGTCGATACATCAACTGGAAAACATAAATCGTGTTGTTTTAATTTTGCATTTAACTGATCAAGTACTAATCCAGGCTGAACCCAAGCTGTTTTTTCAACTAAATTTATATCTAATATTTGATTTTGAAATTTTGAATAATCTAGAACAACGCATTCACCAACTGTTTGCCCACATTGTGAGCTACCAGCTCCTCTTGGTAAGATAGGAAGTTCTTTTAATTTACAATATTCTAGTACTCTTAATACATCATCAGTATCTTTTGGAATTACGATACCAATAGGAGTTATTTGATAAATGGAAGCGTCAGTACTGTATCTACCCCTTGAAAAATCATCAAATAACACTTCTCCCTTAATTAGAGATTGAAGTTCTTTTCCTATTTTTGAAATTGTATTTTGATTTAATTTCATATTTAATCAATTTTTCAAAATTAATTATATATAGCTTTATTCCAAAATCGAACTTTTTAAGACCGGAAAAGCAATGGATAGCGCTAAACATCCTGCGCTTTTATTAGTTGATACCATTTCATCTTTAGCTTCAATTGATTATCGTCACCACGATTGAAAAGTAGACGTTATAGTTGCGCGATCTCAAAAAAGTCTGTTGTTACCTCCAGGACTTTCTTTTAATGTGAGCAGGCGCTCTAGCTGGAGTAGAAACGAGTCTTAAAAAATCAAAGATTCCTTTTAAATCTGGTGGATTGATGGCGGTTATTGATTATCTTTCAAAGTAGATTTTGTTACTTTAGTTAGTTACAATAATTCTATTAAAATTAAAAATAAGGGGATACCTCATGTTACTTAAAAAACTTTTTGCAGCTGTTATATCATTCTGTCTTGTGACTTTTTCAGCAAGTGCACTTGAAATTAAACTTGGTCACGTGGGTGAGCCTGGATCTTTATTTAACGATTCAGCTGAGCATTTTGTAAAACTTGCTAACAGCAAATTAGGTTCAAAAGCAAAAGTTGTAAATTTTGGTTCTAGCCAATTAGGTAGCGACAAAGAAATGATGCAGAAAGTAAAACTAGGAACATTAGAAATGGCGGTTCCTTCAACATTCATGTCCACAGTTCATGATGAATTCGGCGTATTTGAAATGCCGTATATAATTAAAGACAGAAGTCATATGTCTAAAGTTGAAAAAGAAGTAGTAAACCCAATACTTTCAAAAAATTTAGAAGAAAAAACTGGATATAAAGTTTTAGCTGTTTGGGAAAATGGATTTAGACAAATTACAAATAATAAAAAACCAATAAATGTTCCAGACGATCTAAAAGGAATTAAATTAAGAGTTCCAGAAGGAAAATGGAGAGTAAAAATGTTCCAAGCTTATGGAGCAAACCCAACTCCAATGGCATTTGGCGATGTATTTGTTGCCCTTAAAACAGGAACAATTGATGGACAAGAAAATCCCTACACTCAAATTACAAGTGCAAAATTTCATGAAGTACAAAAGTTTTTAAGTGTAACAAACCATGTGTACACACCCGCCTTCGTCATAGTTCATAAAGAAACTTGGAATAAATTACCCGAAGATGTAAGAAAGATTTTAGAACAAGCTGCTAAAGATACTCAGCCGTTTGTATACAAACGAGCTGCAGAGATGGAAGTTTCTTTATTAAAGGTAGTTACGGATTTTGGAGTTAAAGTAAATACCTCAAATAGAGAAGCATTCGTAAAAGCAAGTGATCCAATTTACAAGGAATTTGCAACAGATGTTAAATCAGGAGCAACTCTTGTTTCTAAAATATTAGAATTAGCTAAAGCTAAATAAGTATAGTTGCTTTTATAATTTATGATATCTGCAAAGGCGTACGATAAGTATCTGCAATATTTTCTTTTTTTTCAGATGATCTCATTATCGATTACGGTATTATTGGGAGTTTGTTTTAGATGGGCAGGACACTCTCTGGTTTGGTACGATGAGATTGCAGGAATTCAGCTTGCTTGGATTACTTATTTTGGCTCTGCTTATGCTTCTTTAAAAGGCTTACATATTGGAATGCCTACTTTAATAAAAGTTTTTCCAAAAGATATTAGAAAAATATTATTTGTTTTATCTAAAATAATTATTTTTTTATTTTTCTTAGTTTTAACTTATTACGGCACAAAAGTTATTATTGTTTTAAGAGGAGATACGCTAGTAACCTTAGATTGGATTCCTCAATCTTTTGTACAGTCTGTAATTCCAGTTTCTTCTCTTTTAATTATTATCTCTGAGTTTCTTTTTTACAAAGAAGCCTACGAACAAACTATTAAAGATTAAATGATAGTATTATTATTGTTTTCAGTTTTAATATTTTTACTTTTTATCAATATTCCTATTGCGATTAGCATCGCTTTAGCAACCGTAGTAGCAATGGTTGCTAAAACAGGACCACAGTATTTGGTAAATACAGGGGTAAAACCACCGTAACGAGTCCGAGAATGGAAACCCCAAAACTAAAAATTCAGAGACTGAGAAATAAAGTACGAGTATCAAACGATAATAACTCATTTATATTCGAATTGTCAGAAAAGCAAACAGAAGAAATAACAAATTGGATTCAACAAGTAAACATTGGTCATCGAATCTCCTGGGACACCTGGCAGTTGAATAACAGAGAATCAGTGATGATGTTTATTTTAAAATGGGGCTAGAGCATGGACAAAATAGTCAGTAGAAGCCCTGGTCGTTTTACATTTCAACGAGAGGGTTATAAAAAACGCTGTATGGAAAAAAATGAAGAACCCAACGAGGACTATCTGGACCTCTTTGATAAAATGTTAACAGATAACGAAAATAAATGGAATGATCCAGCGGCACGTGAAAATAACATGGAGTGGGATTTGGTGACCACTGATTGGATTTTAGAAAAAGTTCGAGGTGACGAAGTATATGCACAGCACTTGTATGCTGCATTGTGTAATAATGATTTTATCAAACAGGAAATGTGGCCACTGTTAAAAAATCAGACCTGGGGGTGTAGTTGGAGGCATGCCGGGGGCATAATATCTGATATGCGCCAGGAAGGGGATTACATTGACTGGTATTGCAGTGGGATTGGTGGTGGTAATTTTGAGTATGCGCCCATGCCCGAAGATGAATGGTCAACATTATCTATTGAACAGCAGGAAAAGATTAAACGTCGCCAGTCATATGCATCTGAGGGTACGATTACCGATGAAATTAAAAACGACTTTCTCAAATTGGGCTGGTTAATTATTGAAGGGGAAGAGTAATGTCTAACATCAGAAAATACATGAATTTGCTTGAGGGCGCTGCCACAGAATTTGCCACCATGGCCCATGATGAGTGGCGCAAAAATTACGTGGCTGCAAATGGTGATGAACCACGTGTCAAGAAAAACAGCGATGGTACCGAGGGTGACATTAATGTGCCTTTTAACAAGCTACATTCAGACTGGCAACGGGAGAATCTTGCTGCTGGCAAGGCAGCAGAAGAAGCTGTTCGTATGTTCTCTAATGATATTGAAAAAGCTGCTGAATACGTCCACGACGAATGGATGAAGCGCAACCCCAAGGGAGATTGGAATGCTGCACAGCATGCACCATATGATCAACTTCCCCAAGATGAAAAAGAAAAAGATCGTGTTCATGTTCGCACAATGATGAGCATACTGGGAAACTAAGGAGAACTATAATGGCACAACATACAAACTACTGGTCTTGCAGCAAATTTGCTGACTGGATTCGCGGCTCTAAAAAACTTGATTGTGGTACGTCGGAAGAATGGGATAGCTGGACGACTCAAGCACAAATGAAACACCACTTCCGCTATTGGCTGGCAGAAGAAGCACTTGGTCACTTGCAAGACTTTGTAAC
>ENA-OSIY01002312-OSIY01002312.1-marine-metagenome-genome-assembly--contig:-NODE-2312-length-10010-cov-6.587536_pt1 | contig 10010 bp, 29 predicted proteins | sample MGYA00237884_ERZ534233 | MGnify/ENA primary metagenome ERZ534233 (study PRJEB26412, sample SAMN06343840) | marine metagenome | isolation source: estuarine water | place: USA: Columbia River Estuary... | reverse complement strand
CATACGAGATTTCTGCCTGTCTCGTGGGGCTCGGAGATGTGTATAAGAGACAGATCTAATTGTTTCCAGACGTTAGGATGTCCTGTCCCAGTTTGTTGTACATAAATATAATCTCCTGTATACCAGTCTGGCTTGCCACCGACTACCCAGATACGACCTTCTGGTAAATTTTTTACGGTAGATCTAATTGAGTATCTTAACTCTTCATTGTCTCCAGGACGGCAAACATAAACGTAATCCATTGTTAATCCAATCTTTATTCTATTATATCATTAACTGGTATAATGGTTATAATGAGCGTGTCAGAACATCTGGCGGTCCTTAGAGCCTACAAAGAGGACAAGGGTTGCACTGACTGCGGTTACAAATACCCTCATTTTATCCTTGAGTTTGACCACAAGCCAGGGTATCGTAAGCTTGATAACGTCTATAGAGTACTAAAGAAGTACGGAATAGAGATGGCTTGGAAAGAAATAAGAAAGTGTGACGTTGTTTGTTCTAACTGTCACAAGATAAGAACAAACGATAGAGAAGAATCTTAAGCCTGTATGGTGTATAGTTAATGTATGACTTTTGAATATCCGATATACCCAGACCGCACCTATCGCATTGATGTAAATGGTGAACAGCATTACATTACAGGCGACAACCTTATTGCCCTAGTACTTGACAAACTTAACGAGTCGTGAGATAATAGGGGTATGAGAAAAATATTCATACCCACACCTCGTAACCTTAAGCGTAGAGACGAGCTAATGATGAAGCGTGGTGCTCAAAGAATGAAGAGCCGCCTTGTAGACCTTGTAGAAAGCCGTATGGAAAACGGTATCTTTGAGGCTCAGGCTGCTTACGATCAGGGGCATCCAGACACTGGAGCGTACCTTAGTGGTGCTGTTGCTGCTTGTACTGCAATTATTGGTTCTATCAGAAAGAGTGAATTCTAATGACAAACTATAAGGAAATACCTATGAGTGAATTTGAAAATCGAGATCGTGAAATTGTTAATGCTGTCATTCACGAAGGAGAAATGCGACAGGGAGAAAAGATTGTATCACTTCTTGAGCGTAAAATTACAGAAGCATATGCCAACAACAATAAAGAGTTGGTCGGCTTCCTTGAAGATCTTATCGTAGAAATTGAGGGTATGTAATGGCTAAGACAATTGTACACTTCGGTTCCCCAGAAGGAACTACCTATGGAGAGACTAAAAAGATTATCATTGTAAAGGAAGCAGGTAGTCTGAATGATTAAACTTATGCACTATGAAACAAAAGAGGTAATAGATGTAGACCCAGTTGGCATTGCTAATGGCTGGATGCTGTGTATGGGTGGATACACATATAATATGAGATATTGGAGCCAGGTATAGTGGATCGTAAAGAACGCAGAGATAACAAAAAAATGCTTGACATACTTGTTCGCAAGGCAAAGCAAGATATGGCAGACTGGGTTATGAAGATTGACCGTATGCCAAGTAAGTCGGAGATACTTGCATTTCAGGCAGGGTACATTTCAGGAATGAACCGTGGTGCTAACGATGCAGACTGAAGAAGAACAAAGAATTTTTGATCTTGGTGTGGCACGTGGAGTAGAGGTATACAAGACAAATATTCTTAAGATGTTGTATAATCAATTAGATCTCGAAGGAGACCCTAGTAGTGAGTGTGCTGCTTGTAAAATCACCAAACAGTACATAGATATAATAGAAAATAAAACAAGTGATGAAGAATAGGGTATAATTGTAGTATGACAATTTATAATAAATTTGATGATCGTCAAGAAGACGAAACTTTTACTGGTGCAAAAGAAACTAAAAACGAAATTGAATATTTTGTTACAGAGTCTGGAACTTTATACCCAGTTTTTGAATGGTCAGCTACTCCAACTCAGACAAGCCCACAAAGATAAAGTGATCCAAGCAAGTAATTATATTGTTTGTGTATGTGGCAGGGTATGTACAAATATGATTCATCCAGAACAAATAGAAGATTTCTGGGATGCACACGAGGAGTGTTATGGACAACAACAAGCTTGAAGAAATGTACAATAGCATTGTACAGTGTTCCATTGAAGAAGGACGGTTGATGGAACAAATTAAAATGCTCAAGATGGTAACTTCACTACACCAGCAGGGTAGAATAAGCGACGAGGTTATGCAGGTATTCTTTTTAGAACTATCACTTGACTTAGACTAGCCCAACCTGTATAATAGATATATGAGAGACATTAAAACTTATGCCCAGTTACGCATCTACCTTAATGATGGTAAGCGTTCTCAGTCACCTAAAACACAGGCTGTTCTTAATATCCTAATCGATAACCCCACTGGCGTATTTCGTTGTTGCCTTCGTGCTAAATTGCAAGAGCAGGGTATCGATGTTGGACAACCAGCAGCACAAATCCGTGACCTTCGTGCTAGTGGGGTAAACATTCCTAAGCAACCTAGCAAGGGATACTGCGACACACACAACCGCACAGATACACTTGATATGTTGGAAGCACCCTACATTACTGGTAACGAGTATGCTCGTGCAATCTACAGCTCTCGTGAACTTAAAGATATTCAAAAAGTTCTTGGGTTTACAGATGCCTTTACTCTTATTCATACCAGCACACAACTTGAGGTGGACCACCGCATTCCTGTTGGTCGAATGATGTTGTCAGAACAGAACGTAGAAGGTAAGGTAAACGTTGCTAATGTTGAGGCGGTATCAAGTCAGTATCAACTGCTCACTCGTGAGAACAACCTATACAAATCACGTATGTGTGAACGTTGTGTAGAAACAGAAACAAAGCCAGGAGTATTCCTTGGCATACCAGTACCAAAGTCTATGGGTGGTAATCAACCCTTCGTAGAAGGAAAGAATGACTGTTCGTCTTGTCCATTCGCATTCCCAGAAAAGTTCCGTTCACAAATTACATTCGCATAGGAGAAACAGTGCAAACCTTTTTACCTTACGCAGATTTTGATAAGTCTGCTAAAGCCCTAGACAACCGTAGGCTTAACAAACAAATCCTTGAAGGCTATCAAATCCTTAAAGTTCTTGGCAATCCAGATCCTCGTGCTGCTTGGCGTAATCACCCTGCTGTGAAGATGTGGCGTGGACACGAGTTCTCATTGTTCGGCTATGTAATGGTAATGGTAGACGAAGCTAAGGTTCGTGGTATCAAGACCGACAAGAATGAAGAGAACCTTTGGAATCTACACGCAGAGCGTTTTACTGAGTGGGGTACTGATAAGCCATTGTGGTGGAACAACAAGTCAGCAGTAAAGCGTATCACTACTACACACAAAGCTAATCTATATAAGAAGGATCCATTGTATTACTGGGGCTTTATGGATGCAGTAAGCAACAAGAACAACAAGCCTTGCTGTGAGAAGTGTCAGTACTACTGGGTTACACACGAGGTGGCGTAATGATTAAATTTGAATACAATATGTTAGTGCTTAACAACGCATTCTCTGAAGAAGATGTAGACCATATCAATGCCTTTGCAGACTATGTTCGTAAGCAAGAGCGTGACCGCATTATCTCACTACTTGAATCCAAGGATGAATGGCACTATGCGTTTTCAGACGTTTCTGATGTTATTGAACTTATCAGGGGAGAGCAGTGATGGAATACTGGTCGTGGATACTTGCAGCAATTGGAGTATCTGGCATCTACTTTGTAGGTAAGAAAACTATTTGGGGATGGCTTGTGTTGTTGTTTAATGAGACTATCTGGATTGCCTACGCACTGATAACTGAACAGTATGGCTTTATTGTTTCTGCTGTAGCATATGCTGTAGTGTACATTAGATCCTATCTGCATTGGAAATCTGATGCAAGCGAAGACGCATAAAGTTCTCGGCGGAAAAGTTCGGCGGTATAGAGGACCTAAGCTTGACAAGCAAGCGAACATTTGATATAATAGATATAACACAAACAAAGGAGACACATTGTACGACAAGGAAAACAAAGAGATTAAGCGTAACTATCTAGCCATTGCTACCTATGGTTGGAAGACGTGGGGAGACAACATTCCTACCGTAAAGCTTGTAGTTAATAGCTATGGACAATCGGCAGAGCAGAACCTTACTGAAGAAGAAGTAGGACAGGTTATCGAGATGCTCCAGAATGCATTGGCACAAGCAAAAGCAGCAAAGGACTATGACCCTAATGACCCTACTGGTCCTTGGGGAGTTGAAGAACCCTTTTAAGTTTCGGAGGTAGACGCAATAAGTGGGGGTAGGTAAAACTGCCCCCATTACCTCCGTTTAAAAAAGCTACTACAGTGTTAGTAGCTAAACAACAGAAAGAAGCACAATGAATAAATACACAATTGCTACATTGGTGGGAGTCGCATCCGTTGCACTTACCGCTACTACAGCACTTGCATGGAGCCACGATCTTACGATCCGTGCTCCCTACACACACACTGCTGGTTCAGCAACGGCTACTATCGTCGGTGCAAAGCCCAACTGTGATGTGCAGTCCAAGTTGTTTGACGAAACAGTAACTGCCGATAACACAGCAGTAGCTGATTCCGACTACAAGACTGGATCAACTCGTGTTGCTAATGCAATTACGAAGTTCCCTGGAGTTGAAACTGCGAAAGTTTCGTTTACTCCTGCACTCGCTGGTTTCTACCAGATCGATAGTGTAATTGCAAACATTGGGTCTAAGTGTAAGAGCCTCACTGGAGGAACATCTGCAAGCAAAGATATTCTTGTCGGAGACAATGTTCGTATTGACACTTTCGACTTTAATGAGTCAGCAGAAGTACACGATGGTCGTAATGACTATGATGTTCAGTTTGTTGGTGACGTTCGTACCAACGCTGCATCTGACCGTCTTCGTGCAGGTGTAAAGGTTCAGCTTTGGGTTTCTAACCTTGCTGGAACTAAGATGGTACTTGTTGACAGTGACACTACCAATGCTCGTGGTGAGTTTGAAATGAACTACCGTTGGGATGCAGATCGTCACGGTACTGGAGACTTCCAGCTTCGTGTAGCTCGTACTGCTAAGTTCTTCCAGGACTTCAGCAATGACGTTGCCGATGGTGAAGTAGACGTTCTCTAACTAAATAGGTTAAAAAAGTGGGGGGTAGAGAAATCTGCCCCTCATTTGCTATATACTAGTAGTATGGAAACCCCTCTAGTTAGACTAGTCCCATTGAAGAATAAACACGCTGTAGATCTATACTTCAACATTGGGCGAAATGATAATGTGTTTCGTAATCTTTTATGGAACACACCACAGTCAGTTCTTGACTATGAAATGATTGTAAAGCAGATCAAAAAGAATAATTACAAAAGTTTTGCAGTCATAGATAAAAGCACCGATGCTATCGTTGGCACAACATCTTTTGTTGATTACTCCAAGCACGATAGGTCAGCAGAAATTGGCGGTACATTCTATTCAGAATCAGTATGGAGAACTCACGTTAACACCCATACTAAATACCTTATGCTGCAATATGCATTTGAGGAACTAGGATGTGAGAGAGTAACCTTCAAGACAGATGCATTGAATGAACAGTCTCAGAAAGCAATTCTACGTCTAGGTGCAAGCTACGAAGGAACCAAGCGTCATAACAAACTACGACCTGATGGGACCTGGAGAAACACAATGTACTTCTCTATCCTTGGAGACGAATGGGATGATATCAAGTATACAATTTTTGGCGGTATACAAAGTGACATCCCTCATTACCTATATAACAATACAACCGTAGTACCTATAGAAATACATAGACCTATGTGGTTTTAAGATACTAGATATAGCTTGATATAGCCCTATTTGAAGGCTTCTCACACACCATTCTGACCTGATATTTAACACATTCATCTGACTGAGGATTAGAGTTGTACACAGGCTGTGGATAATTAGAATATTTTATGTTGATTGGAGCCACAATATGTAGGGGTTCGTAATCCTTTTGGCACTATATGTAGGGGTTGACAAACACCAAATAGTATGCTACAACCAATGCCAAACACCATATATTGTATCCGATGCCCCCGAATATCCCCATATATTGTGTATCAAAACATGTACATTTTGTACAATTTTATATCAAAACATAACAGTTTTATATCAAAACATATCCAATTTCGGGGAAAAATATATGTTCTTCGTAATGTATTTATATAGGGGTTATTTGGTATAGGGGATCAGCTGCATACCGCCAAACATATGTCAAACAATATAGGTATGCATATATTTCGGGGAATTTAGATCAGTGTTCGTAATACTATATACAGTAAATATACTATAGGTAATACACTGTCTGATGTGTTAGCTGATACCGCCAAATTTGGGGAAAAATATTTGTTGGTTCGTAATGATATTTTGGGGAAAATATTTGGAGGGTTCGTAAAGGATGTTTGGGGGAGTTATCCACAGAGTTATGCACAGGTTGCGCAAAAGATGAGTCCTAACTTAGCAACTCATCTAATGCATAAAAGCCTATGTCCTCTTCAATCCCTAGACCAGTAAGCAAGAGGGAAAAGGTTTCTTCAATAAAGCCTTTGACGATATCATTGACGTGAACAAACTCTTCTGATACTCCATAGGCAAGAGGAAGACCCATATCGTTATACTCTACAAACTCAGTAAAGATAGGGTCTTTCCGTCTTGATACCCATAGCTCTGCTAGGATTAGACATTGGTTTTCGAATGTAGTCATTAGTTATCCTTAGTGAATGGATATGGTGTGAATAGAAAATACCCTGTCGATTTCTCAAAGGCTACCCTGTCACCATCAAACTTTGCCTCGTACTCCTCGTCTGACAAGTCTTTGGCTACCATCAAAACTTCCCACGAAGTGTCTACAAGTCTAGTTACACTATCGTTGATTTCTGAAATGTAGCCACTCTCATAGAGTAGGACATAGGCACAGACTGGCTCACGATTATCTAGGTAATCCTGAACAGCCAATGTCTCTCTGTCCCTGTTCTCCATCATCTGGTTGATGATAGAAACCTTTGTCTCAAAGTCTGGGGTGCTCGTCATCTTTTGTTTCCTTTGCTATTTCTGCCATATAGAGTATTCGGTTGAGGATAACTGTTGGTGACATTTCTCCAAGTACCTCGCCAACCCTCTCAATGTCTAGTCGAATGTCTGAAAACAAATCAACTAACTTTACTGCTACTTTTTGTTCTGGTGTTGTTATTCTACGCATTTCTCTCCTCAGTCAAGTATACCAAAAATGTGGGGGAAACGCAAGTCCGAAAGGAAATAAGAACCTACGCTCCTCACCCCACAGTAGAGAGGACCCCCATCGTCTCTACTTATCCAGTACTACATTGTACTAGGCTCGAAAGAAACTACCATGTTGGGTTCCTGGCGATTTCGATCAATATCAATTGCTCCCAGGATTTTAGCAATGCGACGTGAAGGCATCTCCACTTCATCCCTAAAAATCCAGAAGTCAAATCCATACTCAGACTCAGGGAATTGCTCTGCTAAGAATGCTGTCTCATAGGCATCACATTCGATTATAATCCCAGTGTCATACTTACGAGTCCCATGTGCATCTGATTCGTATACGTATGGTTCAATCAAGAAGTCGGAACTATACGTAGTCCCAGTTTCTTTAGTCCATTCTTCTCGGTAGAAGATGTTCAGGTCCAGTGTTCGAAAGCCACTCATTAGTACCACTCCGTTCTATATCCAGTTCCAGCACAGTTACCACATCTTGCATCTTCCTCGCCATTGGCAGAGGTACAGTGCTCACACTCTACATCTCGTGAGACAGCAACTTCATAGTCTTCGCCATCTGGCACAGGGATTGTACCAACATAGTAGCCCAAACGATTGACAGCGTGGTAACCACTACAGATACTACTATAGTCGTCTCCAGCCAAGTAAGTCCAAACAAGTCCATCTGCATTGTGTCGTACATCTTCCCAATCCTCAATCATGTCATAGCCAAGACCAAACTTCTCTTCGGCTTCTTCCATTGTTATAATCATTGCCAATCCTTTCTTAGAAGTGAAAGTCAACAGGGACAAGGAACCAAAGAGTACCGTTCTCGATACGGTCTTTGTTCATATGAACAGGGTTAGTTGACCAGTTGGCAAGGTCGTAGAAGTATGAGTTGAAATCCCACTCACCTTGAGCCATGTCAATCATCTTGCCGAGGGAGTAGAGTTTCATGGAGTAGTCCATAGTACCTTCGAACTCTTCAAAGTAAGAATCAAGATTGATGTTGGCTTTCTTCCACTCTTCGACATACCGACGGAATTCTCTCATTCGTGCCTCGATACATTCAACAACAACCTTCTCAAATGCTTCACTATCGTGAGAAGAAACAATCATACTCTCGTCACCGTCAGTGTAGGGGTCAGAGTTAGAATTGAATCGTCCACCACCAGTTACGAACCAGTCGTACCAAGTAGTGCCAGAGCCAGACTCACCCATGACGACCTCTAGTTCCATACGAACCAAGTCAATTGCTTCTTCAGGGCTGTCAGCTTTTACTGCGATGTATTGCAAAACGTGCATGTTGTTTTCCTTTTGTTAGGGGTACTATCTATTTTACAGTATGGAGCGGTATTTGTCAAGAACCAAACTTCTCGGTAATGTGTTCATATGCTTGAATAATCCCAGAGAGATACTCTGCATAGTCAGGCTCTCCCATAAGCGTTGCATCTTCATATGAGTTGATGATGTCGGGGAGTTGTTCGTTTATATACTCAATGATGTTGGGGTCATATTCTTTCATTAGTAGTCCTCAGTATCTTCCATTGTGTAGTCGTGGTCTTCACAGCCACAGCAAGCGAGGCACTCAGCCTTGATGTTGTAGCAAGCATAGACTTCCATACAGGGGCGTTCACAGTTTCGGCAGGTATTCATAGTTACATTATACCCTTGACCACCGACACGAAATGATCTTCGCATAGATAGCCATAGTCTTCTACGTCTCGTTTGGTAGCAGGTTCCTTACACCAAATCATTTCACACACATAAATATATGGTTGCATTAGAACTCCGTCTGATTAGATACGAACACATCTTCCGACCACGGCTTCTCGGTAATGAAATAGCCAAGACGATTGAATCGGCGGTAGCCATTCCAAAGATTAGCATACCGTCCGTCACCGTCTACCATAGTCCATACATAGCAAGGCAAAGTAGTGTCAGGGATATCATCAAGTTCTAAAGCCAAAGGGGTGGTTGGCAGATAGGTGTCTTCCCACTCGTCCCAACTAATCATTTCTTTCCTGTCGTGTTGAAGTTGTCGCTGTCATAGGGGTCAATAAAAGCATTCCAGTCACCGTCAGGCATATCTTCGTGACAAAGGATAGCAAACTCAATGGCTTGCTCTTCGCTCTCTGCTGTCACCCAATAGGTAGCGTTGTATTCTACTTGATATGTTTTCTTCACATTACTCCTCGTCCATAAACTTGATGAATGTCTTGACTAACTCTAATGCTATTATACTACTGAGGTACGACATAGAACTCATACCCTGGAGTTCTTCAATCTTATCTAGAATCTCTTGCTTGGCTGCTTCTCGTTCACTCATATACTCAACTCACCACTCTCGTCATAGACCTCAGCCTGATACTCATCTTCATAGTCAGTATTCAAGTGCCATTGGTTAGCGTGTTCATTGAAAAGACTGACAAGCATATTCTCTGCTCCGTCGTCAAAGTCGTGGATACTAAACTCGTCCGTGCCTACCACACCAAACTTGATTTGGGCAGGGTACTTAGCGTGGTCATAGATATAAACCATTACCTTAGTCTTCATTGACAATCTCCACATCTATCGCATCGAGAAGGTCAGTACCAGAACCATAAGACATTTGGATAAGGTCTTCCATCATAGTCGTCCGTGCGTAGTCCATCAGTTCTTCATCTGTCGCATCGTCCCCAAACATTTCGAGGTAGATGTCTTCGTCAACGTTGAACTCAAACATAATACTTGTTCTAATAACCTTACTCATCGTCTTCCTCATCTTCCTCAATCTCTTCTACCTCAACCTCGTACACACCGTCATACTCAAGGTTGTCAT
>ENA-OSIY01002310-OSIY01002310.1-marine-metagenome-genome-assembly--contig:-NODE-2310-length-10016-cov-5.808130_pt1 | contig 10016 bp, 8 predicted proteins | sample MGYA00237884_ERZ534233 | MGnify/ENA primary metagenome ERZ534233 (study PRJEB26412, sample SAMN06343840) | marine metagenome | isolation source: estuarine water | place: USA: Columbia River Estuary... | reverse complement strand
CTCAAATATAAAATAGATGAAAAATATGAGGTCTAACATAACGTTAGTAACAGGTTTATGGGATTTAGGTAGAGGTGAACTAACGGAAGGTTGGTCAAGACCTTATGAAAACCATTATTTAACTAAATTTAGTGAATTATTAAAAACGGAGAATAACCTTATTATTTTTGGGGATTCTGAATTAGAAAAATTTGTGTGGGAAAGACGAAACCAATCAAACACACAATTTATTAATAGAGATTTATCATGGTTTAAAAATAACGAGTTTTACGATAAAATTCAAAAGATTAGAAATAATCCTGATTGGTTTAATCAAGTAAGTTGGTTAAAAGATTCAACACAAGCTCAACTAGAGTTGTATAATCCTTTGGTTATGTCCAAAGTATTCTTGTTACATGACGCAAAATTACTCGATTCATTTAACTCGGATTACCTTTTTTGGATAGATGCAGGTTTGACAAATACTGTTAATTCAGGGTATTTTACTCACGATAAAGTAATTGACAAGTTACCTAACTTAATTAATAAATTCACATTCATAACATTTCCTTACGAAACAACCTCAGAAATACACGGGTTTGAGTTTAAAAAATTATGTGAGTTGTCAGGAAATAAAGTTAACAAAGTTGCAAGAGGAGGATTTTTTGGGGGGCCAAAAGAGACTATCACAGAAACTAATAATTTATATTACCAATTATTAAACACAACATTATCAAGCGGGTATATGGGAACCGAAGAAAGTATCTTTAGTATTATGTTATACAAATATCCTATGTTGTTTGATTACTCTGAAATAGAAGGTAATGGTTTGGTTTGGTTATTTTTTGAGAATGTTAAAAACGGGACTTTAAATCTTAAGAATGAATTAACGGGTGGAAAGGTGATTAAAGTTGGGGATATGAGTAAAGTTGGGTTATATGTTATTGGGTTTAATAGTCCAAAACAATTTGAGACCCTAATTTTCTCAATGAAAAAGTACGATTCTAATTTTTTAGATAAGACTAAAAAATATTTGTTAGACAATTCAAATGATTTATCGACCACAGAAAAATACGTAGAACTTTGTCATGAATATAATTTTGAACATATTAAAAAAGATAATTTAGGGATTTGTGGTGGGAGACAATTTATTGCCGAACATTTTGATAAAACGGACTTAGAATATATGTTTTTTTTCGAAGATGATATGTTTTTTTACCCTAAAAAAAATGAAGTTTGTAGGAATGGTTTTAATCGATATGTTGATAATTTATATACAAAATCTTTATCAATAATTAATAAAGAGAATTTAGATTTTTTAAAATTAAATTTTAGTGAATTTTATGGTGATAATTCCACTCAATGGAGTTGGTACAATGTTCCTCAAGTGGTTAGAGAAGTTGTTTGGCCCAACAATAAAAAACTACCCGTTCAAGGATTGGACCCAAACGCCCCAAGAACAAAATTTGAATCGATTAAGACCCATAACGGGATACCATATTCAACAGGTGAGATTTATTATTGTAACTGGCCTCAAATAGTTTCAAAAGACGGAAATCGTAAAATGTTTTTAGAAACGACATGGGGACATCCATTTGAACAAACATGGATGAGCCATATGTTTCAAGAAACAATTAAAGGTAATTTAAAATCGGGTGTTCTATTACTAACTCCGACAGAACACGATAGATTTGATTTTTATGATGGAAGTCTAAGAAAAGAAAGTTAATTCGTTTATTTTATGTAATTCCAACTATTTATTATTAAAAATAATTAATGGAGTTCTATATCAAAAAAAACGCAACCCTACCCGTCATTAAATTACAGGTGGTTAAGGACGGAAGAAGTGAATACAACAATTTTATGAAATTGATTGAGGTTTCTTCTATGTTTTTTTCTATGGTTGACATTGAGACAGGAATCCCAAAAATAACCTCAAGACCTGCGGGGTTTGTTGAGAAGACGTTTATAGAACCAAACGCAGAACCCGAATATTATTTGTATTATCAATTTACTAACCGAGACACAAGTAAGGTTGGTAGATATGAAGCTCAGTTTATGTTGAGAAGTAGTGATGGTGTATTGATATTACCAATTAGAGAAAAACTTTATATTAATGTCCAAGACTCATTTATTGCTGACGATTTACCATATGACAGTTGTTATGTGTCTGAATTCCCTTGTTGTATTAATGGACCTGTGGTCACTCAAACAACTACGACCCCATGTCCAAGTTGTCCAACATGTCCACCACCAACACCGACACCGTTACCGACAACAACGACAACAACAATTTCTCCGACAACAACGACTACTACAACTCCAGACTTTTTAATTAACCCAATTTTGATTGGTGATGATGAATATTTGATTGTTGGTGATGATGAATACTTAATGTATTAATATAAAACTTTAGACTATTTATAAAATAAAAAACAAATTATGGCATTAACAGGTAAAACAATTGGACAACTAACATATCTTTCGGGAGTAACAACGGATACATTATTTCCCGTAGAATTGAGTGGTGATACATACCATATAGCATATTCTGCGTTCACTAATTCAAACTATAACGAAGGAACTTACGATAATTTATATTCATTCGCCACAGGAGGAACACTAACCGCAGGAAGTTATTATTTAATGACTAACTTCCAAACGTGTTATGACCAACCAAACTATAATAATACCAAAAACCCTATTACTACTGGTAACTATAAAACAGGAACAACAGAACCAATTTTATTATTGGCAATCTCTACAACAGGGTTTTCACCTACCGTTTATTCAACACTATATCCTCAAGATAAAATAACATACGATATAACTTGGAATACCACTGAAATCACGAGTAGTCCTGCAAAAGGTAGAATCACTGAAAGAATTGATAACTTTAATAATAGAACTGATTATGATAACAGAAGTATTTTATTTAAAAGATATCGTGGTTATTCATATTACGAAGACAGTCCATTAAGTGGTCTTGTTGGGATAAGTGGTTTAACAGGAACAACTGCCGTGTTATATGGTAACACAGGTACAACATTTACTTCAAATTTCTCAACTGGAGACATTGTTTCAGTGCAAAATGTAAATCCATCATTTTTTGAAATTATATCTGTTGAGAGTGATTCTCTAGCAATTATATCAGGTGTAACAATAAATGTAATTACCGACTCACCTTATTATTATGGAAATGATGATGGTGTAATGAGTTATTACCAACCTAATATAAGACAAGACCAAGTTTACGAATACACAACATTTGATTATGGTTATTTATATGGTGGTGGAGCGGTTAATAATTATATTGGTAACCATTCTAACCTATATTTAGAATTTGGTGTTGGGGACTTTTTACTTGCAAATAATGTTTTTATTAATGATGATGATTATGAATACAGAAACAACACCATTGGTGACGGTTCATATAATAACACATTTAATGATGATTGTGATAATAATCAAATAGGCGATAGTTTTTATAACAACTCAACAAACGATGATTTTGACGGTAATATAATTGGAGAGGGGTTTAATAACAATTACATCATATCTAATTTTAACAATAATAGAATTGGTAGTGATTTTAATTATAACACTTTACTAGGTGGTTCTTTTTATAGAAACAATATTGGAAATGATTTTAATAGTAATGTTTGGACTGATGGTGATTTTCAAAATAATGAAATAGGAAATCAGTTTAATAGTAATAAAATTTATAGTGACTTCTATAAAAATGATATTGGTAATGGATATAATGGTAATGATGTATATTCATACTTTTATGGTAATTTAATTGGAAACGGATATAATAATAACAACATTTATTGTCAATTTTACGATAATAAAATAGGTGAATATTATGGTTCAAATGACATTGGAGATATAAATAACCCATATACTTATCAATTTTATTCAAATCAAATAGGTAATCAATTTCAGGATAATGGTATAACTGCGAATACTCATAATAACGTTATCGGTAATGAATTTGAAAATAATACCATCTTAGATGATTTTTACAACAACCAAATATTCAATGAATTTAAGGGTAATATAACATATGGAGAGTTTTATTTTAATAAAACAGATTGGGGATTTTCCGCAAATGAATTTAGTGGGGAGTGTGGGAATAATACCTTTGGTCCTTTTACTTTAAGTAATGACTTTTTGGGGGGTGTTTATGATAATACACTTAAAAGTAATTCTTATGGAAATGTTATTGGCGATAATTTTATTAATAATATTATAGGGACTGGTTTTTACGATAATAACATATCCGATGGATTCCAATATAATCAAATCGGTTCATTATTTAATAATAACACAATAGGTGATAATTTTGGTTTTGGATACACATTACCTCAAGGAAATAAAATAGGAAATAATTTTTACAATAATACCGTTGGTGAATATTTCTATAATAACACTATACCTGATAATTTCCGTAGTAATCAAATAGATGATTCATTCCAATGGAATATTGTTAATACCGAGGTTGATGGTATTTGTTTAAGTACAGGTATGTTATATGATATCACAACAGTTAATGTATTCAAAAATAAAAATGGTGATGATAGATTATCATATTACGATGAATTTGATGTTTTAACAATAGAAACATTAACTGAATCTCCTTGTTTTAATCTTGATTCATTTACTATAACATCTTCAGATTTCACACTTGGAGGTGACATATATCAGGATACCACACCATTAGGTGTCGATGGTGTTGATGGATTTGAAAATACTGCGTCTCAAGGAAACTTATACCAAGGTTATTATGGAACTGGTTTAAGTGGTACTTCATTATCAGGATTAACTACCGCTTATAATAATTTAGGATTAAGTTTAAATAATAGTGTTGGACGCCTTTGGTATGTAACTTGGGGGCCTGGAAGTTCAATACCTTCAGGAATTGTAAAATTTGGAGCTTATAATAACGGTGAGAATTTTGAAATTCAAACAATTGATACTTCTGATACTAATTATTTAACACCAAATACTGGTGATGGAACAAGTTTGGTTGGAACATTTTTATTTCCAGCGACATTTACAATCTATGAACCATTAACTGATAAAGACGGATGGTGTTAATATGATAACAAAAAGACCATATAACACTAGAGGTAACCCTAAAACTGATTGGATTAATTCATACAGGACATTTAGTTTTCCTGGATATTTTGACCCTAAATATAGAAATTTTAGTGACTTACAAACTATTAATGATGACAGGGTTCAACCAAATGGTCACGTACCAATACACGAACATAAGAATATGGAAATATTTGGTTATGTTGTGGAAGGTATTTGTAGACATACTGATAGTCACGGAAAGGTATTAGATATACCTGCAGGTGCCGTACAAAGAATGAGTACAGGACGAGGAATAAAACATACTGAAGGTAACGCTTCGGATACACCAAATCGTTATTTACAACTATGGATTAAACCAAATGTGTTTGATACTGAACCAATACACGAATGGCATCAATTTACAAGAGAAGATAAATTAAATAAATTTTGTGATATAACTGAAAAATTACCAATTAAACAAGACGCTAAATTATTATCAGGAATATTTACTGAAGATTTTAATTTTGAATTAAAAACTAATCGTAAATACTATTTATATGTTGTTTCAGGTGATGCAAATATAAATAATCATTCATTAATTGAGGGAGATGGTTTAAGTTTTATAGATGAAAATAAAATTGAGATAACAACAAAAAAAGAATCTGAAATAATACTATTTGATTTACAATAAATAAAAATAAAAACAAAATGGCAACAAAATACATAGTAGATAACTTATCGGGACAAACCATAAATGGTGATTTAACAATCAACGGAAATTTAAGTGTTACAGGGACATCAAATAATAGTGGAACATATAGAGCATTATTAACTCAAACAGGTTCTATTAACGGGATTAGTAACGACTTTAATAATCGTTTAATAGTTGGAGAAACATACGAAATTACAGATTATATTGGTGGTGATGATTTTAGTAATATTGCCGATGTAACAAGTGGAGGAATTCTTAATATTGATTATGTTGGTACCGCAACAAATGGTTCTGGAGTCTTTAACGGTCTTACAGGAACAACAAGTGGTTTGGGTAGTGGGGCATCTTTTGATGTTTATATATGTGGAACGACATATAATTCAATTACCGTTGTAACAAGTGGAGTTGATTATGTTGTGGGAGACACAATAACAATATTAGGAACTGAACTTAGTGGTAGTACGCCTACAAATGATATAACAATTACAGTTACTGGTTTTAATCCTAACGTAACAGGTTGTATCTTCGTTGCAACAGGAGACACTCCAATAGTTTGGGGTAACTCTACATTAACATCTGTTGGAGGTTTAGTTGTTGATGTTTTAGAAAATACTCTTGGTGATGAGTTAGTGTGGCTTTATGACCCATTATTTCAAGAAGGTTTGTATCTAGTATCTTTTAGTGAGTATATTAACAACAATAATGTATGTTATATTTTTCCAAGAAATAAAACTCAAATAACTACCCCAACATTTATCGCTCCTTTTAATTATGATTTTTATTCCCCACCACAATTTAACTTAATTGTATCATCACAGATTGGTTACTTTTTGGGGCCAATAGATGATACTATATTTTTATCCGTATATGACTTTGGAATTTCTAGTTTTACGGGTGATTCCTTATACTACACACCTATTGAAATTAAACTTAATTCTAGTATTACTCAGGAAGATACACCATTAATTTCAATTAATTGGTCAACTTATAGTGGAGAAACCGATTTTGACACTTACGATATTGTAATACCACCAATTCTAAATGTAACTAGACTTACAACAGGTAAATGTGGTATTGCAACCGCACACGTTCACCAGGATTACGAATCCTCCGACCTCACAATAGATTTATATGACAACTCAATTGAGGATTGGGTTACAGTATGGTCATATACATTAAATAATCCAAATTATGATTTTGAAAATAGTCCCGATTTATACTTCCCAGGTAATATTGATGTAACATTTGCAAACATTACATCAGTAGGTGGTATTAGAGTAACTTCAGACCCAGGTTCGGGTGATACCTTCCATGATTGGGGTGGATTAGTGTTCAATTTTTTTAATTAAGAATCGTAACCCTTAAAAATACCTTATATAAAAAAAATAATATTATGATAAAGTTAATACAAAGAACAACAGATAATAAATACCTTAAATCGGTTGAAACCGAAACTTGGGTTGATACCGTTAAAGAAGCATTTGAAATGACTCATAGAGAATGTGAGGCAGCTAAAACCGCATTAGATGGTGTTTTTCTTCCTGAACAATTAAAAGTAATTGTTGATATGAGAAAATACAAATCAATCACTAAAGAAGAAAGAGAAGAATTATTAGATTTACTAAAAAAATAAATAATATGAGAATATGTATATTGTGTGAAGAATCTAAAGTTTCACAAGCAAGAGAAAAAATGAAAAATGATAATATCTTAAAAATAGATTTATCGCCGACAGGAGAATTACCATCAACACATAAATTATGTGTTATGGCGGTTACGGAAGAAAAGGCCAAACAGATGATTGATTCTGCGGAATTAACAATAATTGAGGCAATGAACCCAAGAGAATTTTTGGAGAAACATAACCTAAAGAAAATTGGAAAGTACGGAATTATCCCCTTTTAAGTTAAAAAAAAATTTTATCAGTAATGATGAGGTCAAAATAATTGTTGATTGGGTAGATTCGTTAAACCCTGAAGACGGAACCCCGAATCACCACTTAAGTGAAATCTCAAAAACACTGAAGGGAAAATCTTGTATTATTGATATATCAAACACGGAACTAACAAACTATATCACAAATTTTCAGTCGGTTTCTAAAGTTTTACAACAAGAGGTTCCCCAAATTATTAAAACTATTTTTAAAAGAATATCTGAAGAGAATAACCTACCCCTTGATAATATCTTTATTCAAGCGGTTGATATGAATAAGGGAGGAAAAATAAATCCACACTATGATGCGTCAATTGATGGTTACATAAACTATAAGTGTAACATAAGTGTGTTATCGGAAGATTACAAAATTTTTATAGGTGATTCTTCACCTGTAATAGAACAAAAAGACCTATACTGTTTTGAGTCGTCTCTATATAAACATTGGACAGAAGAATTTAACTCGAGACGAGTGTTTTTAAGTTTTGGTTTTATAGTTCCATATAGTGTGGTTGGAAGAACGGAAAACGACCCAAGAGTTAGATTAAGTCAACGGATATCAAAATATTTTCAAAAACTTAGTTGATATAAAACAAAACAAAAACTATATTTATTTACGAAGGTAAATGCCGACCTTATTCGGCAGCTAATACACCAAAAGTAAAAAATATATGATATCACAAGAAGAAATTAAAAGTTTCCTTGAGGGCAACGACCCTGAGGAACATATCGTAGCAATAGAATACGACTACCAATCAGACCACATTTTTAAAATAAAAGAAGTACCTGGTAAAGGTAAAATTATACAACAAGATTCGTTAATAGCGTTTGCTTGGGTTGGTGATCTACGTGGTCTTAACTTTTATGAAGGATCCAAAGCGTTACAAAAACAAGCGATGGGTAAATATGGTATCCTCATAGAAAAACTCCGAACAGATGGTAATGAAAGATTAGAAAATGGTTTAACCTTTATGGTTAAATCAATCAAAGGTTATCGTTCATTAACCCAATTCTTCCGTGATGGTGGAATTGATCCTTGGGGTGAAAAGGCAAAAGATAAAATCCTAATGGTTTCTCCTGTGGAACAATACCTCATCTCAAAAGAGAAACGATTGTTCAAAGGATTTGATGAATACAATGATATTACAAGATTTGTATTTGACCTTGAGACGACCGCATTGGAACCAAAGGATGGTCGTATCTTTATGATTGGAATGAAAACAAATAAAGGATTCCAAAAAGTTATCGAATGTTCAAACGAAGATGAAGAACGTGCGGGACTTGTGGAATTCTTCAAAACAATAGATCAACTTAAACCATCAATTATTGCAGGTTATAACTCAGCAAACTTTGACTGGTTTTGGATATTTGAAAGGTGTAAGGCACTTCATTTAGATATTAAAAAGATTGCAATCTCAATGAACGCCAAGAAAACAATATCACAGAAAGAATCAATGTTAAAGTTGGCAAATGAGGTTGAAAGATTTAATCAAGTTCAAATGTGGGGATATAATGTAATTGATATTATTCACTCAGTTCGTAGATCACAAGCAATCAACTCAAACATTAAAGAGGCAGGGTTGAAGTATATTACCAAGTTTATTGATGCCGAAGCAAAAGATCGTATCTATATTGACCACACAAGTATTGGTTCAATGTATGCAGAAAAAGATGAGTATTGGTTAAACGTAGAAAATGGTAATTACAAAAAGGTTGGTATTGACCCAAAGGTAGATGAGATATGCGTAAGACGAGGGGATGTTTACCTTAAAACAACGGGGGACGACATAGTTGAGCGTTATCTTGACGATGACCTTGAGGAAACGTTAATTGTGGACGACGAGTTCAACCAAGCAACGTTTCTATTAGCATCATTGGTTCCAACCACATACGAGAGAGCGTCAACAATGGGTACCGCAACATTATGGAAAATGGTAATGTTAGCTTGGTCATATAAATATGGTTTGGCAATACCACAGAAAAAAGAACGAAGAAATTTTGTTGGTGGTCTATCACGTTTACTTAAAGTAGGATACTCTAAGGATGTACTTAAACTTGACTACTCGTCACTATACCCATCCATTCAGTTAGTTCACGACGTGTTCCCTGAGTGTGATATAACGGGAGCAATGAAGGGGTTATTAACCTACTTCCGTAACTCTCGTATTATGTATAAGAATTTAGCTGCGGAATATAAGGATATTGATAAAAAGAAATCAACATCTTATGACCGTAAACAATTACCAATTAAGATCTTTATTAACTCGATGTTCGGTGCATTATCCGCACCTCAAGTATTCCATTGGGG
>ENA-OSIY01002309-OSIY01002309.1-marine-metagenome-genome-assembly--contig:-NODE-2309-length-10017-cov-13.421429_pt1 | contig 10017 bp, 25 predicted proteins | sample MGYA00237884_ERZ534233 | MGnify/ENA primary metagenome ERZ534233 (study PRJEB26412, sample SAMN06343840) | marine metagenome | isolation source: estuarine water | place: USA: Columbia River Estuary... | reverse complement strand
TACTTTTCTGAAGTACCTTCTGAACCTTGTTCAGTAAAAATACTGTTACAAATTGATTTTAATTGATCAACTGTTTTAAACTCTGAATTTTGTAGATTTAACATAACTTTTATTTTTTATTTTTTAAATGAATGTTCGAACCATTCGAACACGTAAATATACGAACAGGAGACCGGGTAGCCAAATCTCCTGTGCATTACTTTTAAGCTTTTACTAATAAACTTGGTGCAACTGTGAAATTACCTGAACCATTAATTTCTCTAACTTTTACATTAACACCATTAATTTTGGTAACACTAAAGATTCTTGAAGCAGCAATCTTTTTATGATTAATTTTAACACTATCACCTACTCTTAAAGCAGATTTTACATCATAAGCAACCTCAGATTTTCTAATTGAAGTAGCATTAATAATAGCTTTTAAATCTTCTTGATTTGAATTTTTAATGAATTCTAACACGCTGTTTAAATTTGTCATAACCTTGATTTTTGTTTATTTATTAATCTTATTCCATAAATGTACGAACGGGATTTCGGGTATCCAAGCTTCCTGCGCATTACTTTTACATTTTTTTCTTTATTATATGTAACGCGCACCCCTTAATCATCTTCCATAAATATACGAACAAAAACACCGGAAGCCAAGCCTCCGGTGCATTACTTTTAATTTATTTTAAAATTTTTTTATGAAATAGATACCCAAGCAGTTCCATTATGGAAGTATAAAGCTGAACCACTTACAGCCAATGAACCAGTTATCCCTGTAGGTAGTGGACTTACAGGTACTAATCTAAGAGCAGTAGTAATATTTACTGAACCTGTTACGCTCATTGAACCTGAAACATTTATATCATTCTCTGCTACAATATCAATACGTTTAACTGAACCGTAATTATCAACCTTAACATATGTTACATCATCACCCAAGAATATTTGACCACCACTTGCTGTAATATGAGTATCAGTAGGGGATGTGTTATATATTTGTAAATATCTACTATCATTTGAATCTGGTGTTAAAAGTAATGAACCTGTTCCTTGAACATTATTAGTTTGAACAAATCCACCTGCAGTTACAGTACTTGCTGTTACTGCTAAACCAAGATTCAAAATCCCTGTTCCTAAATTAGTTACTGTAATTTGATCAGTTACCCCTCCTTGAACAATAGGTAATACATTTGAACCTGTTGCTATTGAAGCTGAAGGTAATTGGGTTATTTTTTTATCTGCCATTTTCTATTTTTTTATAATTTAATATATCCGTAATTAACGGTTTGATTGGTAATAGTGTTATTTGTAATACCAAATGTAAAGACATTTGAAGTAGTAGTAGTTGGAGAAGTAGTAACTATTATTCCATTTTCTCCTACTATTTGAGATGGGATAGAAGTTAAAACTAAAGCGCCCCCTGCAATATAATACCACCCATATTGACTCCCTACCGCTGGGACATTTGTATTTGAAGTTGTTACAGTTGCATTCCAAGTAACAATACCATTTGGAATATTTCCATTTACCCACATAGTATAAGATTGACCAGCAGCAACCGTAAAACTTACAGTATTTACTCCTGGGGTTAATGTCCAAGATCCTGTTACTCTTTTAACATATGAACTTGCAGTAGTAGAATCAAAAATCCCTATTGCTAAATTATCTACTGTAATTTGTTCGGTTGCACCTCCTTGAACAATAGGTAACACATTACTTCCTGTAGCTGCGGAAGCTGAGGGTAGTTGAGTTATTTTTAAATCGGCCATACTAAATTATCATTATCTTGTGTTATTAAAGGGTCACCATCTTCGGTTAATATATTATAAGTAGCACTACCTGAAGGTTCTACTCCGATATAAATCCAACCTGTTCCTCTAAAAAAGCTTCCACTTAATGCAATTGCACTATCAGGTTCAAAATCAAAACTACCAGTTGCTCCTTCAACCATAACAGAAGCAATGTAAGAAGAAGTAATTAAAGCAGAAATATTATTAAAATTAGAAAAGGTCCCTAAACCATTAGTAGAGGATGAATTATCATAAAAACCATTGCTATTGCGAACAGTTTCTATTGTAAAGTAGGCCACTTGAGAAGGATAAGGATTGGTTATAGTAAAAGTAAACTTACCATCCAACTCCTCACAAGGGCATCCAGGTCCATAAAGTTGTTCAGAAGTATATGATGCCATCTATTGTTTTATTATAACTATGTATCTTTTAGGAAAAACGACCTTTTCTTTAGCAACACACTCGATCTATAAATACGTATATATCATATATTTCATATAAATTACTTGGCTCCCCTAAATTTTTTCATTATATTATAGATATGGAAAACAATGTAACCGTCTTAACAAAGGACAACCTAGAATCATACATGAGTGAACCACATTTATTAGTGGTTTACGTAGCAGAATGGTGTGGTGCTTGTAAAAGAATTATACCAAAGTTGTATCAACTTAACCCTAAATGGAAAGTTGTAATTGTAGATGCCGAAAGGTATTTTAAATCACATACCTTCTTTCCAGGTGGAATAGAATTTTACCCTACAATGGCTTACTTTGAAAGAGGTTATTTTATGGGGGAAATCCATGACCATCAAATTGTACAGGGAGATTTGGAGATACAATAGACTGTTCGTATATTATAGTATAACAAAAATTATAAACTATGGAATTAATATATTTTATTTTAGGTCTGTTGACCGCTGCCGTTGCATACGGCGTTTACTTACTTCACCGTGTATATAAATCACATGCTGAGGTCGTACTACACAATCAATCCGTAATTAACCACTCGTCTATTGAATATAACCAGATGAGAGAGGAATTAAGGGAGCTGGAATCATACATTAGATCGGTAAAAGAGAATATGGAGAAAGATTCGTATCAAAGCATTGTAGAAGTTAAAAAAGAACTTAACTTGGTTTCGGAATTAGCAAAAGCTACTAGTCAAAACTTGGTTGATTTTTCAAAAGTGGTTGAATCGGATTTGGGTAAACAATACACGCGTATGAATGACTTGGCTAATAAGGTAAATGGTTTATCTCAAGATCCTAACTTCTTACAAAGATACTCATAATATGACTTGGAAAAGCATGGAAATTGAATTGGGGGGTGATAATTATGGATTAGTGAATCCCATCGTGGGTGAAGACAGATCCAGATCTGAAATCATCATATGCGAGTGTAATAACATCCAACATCAAATAGTATTCCATTACGACGAGGCAGATGAATACCCTGAAGTATACATGCATATTCACCTCAATAAACTTCCATTCTTTAAACGTTTAGTTTACGGAATTAAATATATATTTGGTTATCAATCCCGTTACGGAGCATTCGATGAATTCATCGTTGATAACCGTGACATTAAGAAATTTAAGGACATTGTTAAGTACCTGAATAAAGCAAAATTAGAAAAAAAACTGTTATGAAAACACAACACATACAATCTCGCCACGTTGAAAAACTAGTTGCGATCGCAAATCAAATGGGTATTATGCCTGAGATAGAAAATAAAACGTTCACGGACGAATGTCTTGAGATACTGGATAAAACCGTTGAACATGATTTACTATTTGAAGTATTGTGGTCGTCATTCCAACATAAATCTGATTTCCCTGATGCATCAATGTTAGAAGCATTACAAGTGGGATCTCACGAGTGGGATATCTAAGTATATATTTCATCGACGGCAAGAAATTTTTAAGAAAAAACTTTTTAATATATTGCACTTTTTAACCATGTTGCCAAACTTGTAAAATAAGATGCATTTGGGGTGCTTAACGGCACCCCATTTTTTATTAAATATAAGTATATACTAGTCGGGGATGGGATCTCGTTAGAGAGATATGTGTTACCCTACATCCCTTTTCTCATATAGCCACCATATATGGATACCAACGCGTGTGGGCCTATATACAGCGTAATATATACCGCCGGCGGCATAAAATATATAATATGTAAGTACGGGGTAAGTATATCGTAGGGACACAGGTAGGGATACCAACCGTATCCCCACTGTTATATAATCGCCATGTGGCGTAATTTTATTTTAAACTACTACGGTAACGGTAGTGTAGGCATTGAACATAACCACCACATAACGTTCCGAATGTTTTGAATCGCATTCCATCCACATCGGCTGTCACCTCAGCACCATCACCACCATGATATACTTTAATATTAGTAGCAGTCATATCATTAGTTAAATGTTTTGCTAACGCACGTTCCAATTTATACATGTTTGATGCAATAAATTCCTCACCATAACGTACTTCCCATTTATCGCTCAACATCATTCTTAATGTTTGGCTACGGTATGATAAATCTTTATCACCCCAAAACATTTTACGGGCAACTTGTTCATCGTATACAGATGGAGTAACGTATCTACCTAATTCATTATCCCAGGTACGACTGAATGTCATGTAAACATATTTAGTAACACTACTATATTTATCTACCTCCCCCGGACTTGAATAACGTTGCATCACCGGATTACCTTCAAGTGTCATCCATGTGTTGAACAAATCGTTCATGTTGTTTAATTTAGTCACCTCTTGTTCCCATAGGTTGGTAACTAATACTTTAGCTTCGTCTGTAATGTTTTGTAATGCTTTCATAACCTTTATTTTTATCATCTATGGGGTAAATGTACGAACGGTCCTTACGGTAGCCAAATCTACTGCACTAAAAGAACATAGCGTTCCAAGTCAAGTATGACGGTTGTTTACTTACAACACCACCTTGTTTACCGTAAGCGTCTATTGATATTACAGTACAAACGTTACCACACTCACTCACTGACAATAACTTACTATGTAATGTAGCTGAGTGGTTATCACTAAATTCACTACCAATACCACCTCTTAATTCATCAATTTTACTTGGTACTTGAGTAGTTGTAATTGCATTTAACTGCTCATTCATTCTGTCTAACACGCTTAATTGTAACATAACCTTTATTATTAGCGTCTCGCTTAATTGCTCAACATGGTAAATGTACGAACGCCTGTTACGGTAGCCAAATAGATTCACACAAGTTTTTCACGATGGCGTGCTTCCCTTTCCAACGGATGCTTCCAATATGTTGTTCGGCTGGACCAATACTTGTAGGCACGGTAGCTCTGTTGTGCGTGAGTCCATTCGTGGGCAATGACTTTATAGATGGTACGGGGTGAACGACACATACGGAGATTAACTCGTATAGTACCTTCCCAGTCATATGATCCATAATCACCGGATGCATTATTACAAAATTTAATACGGTGGCACCTTGAGGTACCAAATTTAATTTCGGCCCATTTATATAATGCTTGTTCACTAATCATATACCGTAAATGTACGAACGTTTCCTTGGGTATCCAAATGACGTTGTGATTACTCGCGAATAAGGCGTGAACAGGCGCGGTTCGCAAGTATATACTCGTCGAGTACGGAGAGGGTTGGAGGGGCGATGAAGGTGGGTTAGTACAACCCGCTTTACACACCATGTACCCCACACCCAACTTGTCACATACCATTGGGTACTTAACACACCATTTGGTTACCGCAGTACCCTCGTGTCACACTTACCTATGACTTGGCATACATTAAATCATTTTAATGTAACGTAATAACCACATCAGTGGTTATCTTCACCCGTATTGGTTACCTCAGTACCCGAATTTAAATCATCCATTACCTCTTCATCCGTAATGTCAATTTTACCATCATCCCACAAATCATCATAATCAGGTGCCTTAACCATCTCACAAATGATCAACAACCAAAGTATAGCAAATACAGCTCCAATTATCATTGCCACCATTATGTTTAGAATTTAGGACGTTTAGCTACTTCCGCCTCATACCATTGAGATGGTTTATGCGTATTAGACGTTTTAGGGCGTTTTACTTGAATGTGATTTAGCCAATCGGTTAGTTGTGTATAATTACACTTAGCGCTGTTTTTAGACATGTTTACTATTATTTATTGTTTAATTAATTAATGTTCGTCGTACACGTTATTATTTTACTCGTCGCTGGAATATCCCCACTACACGATCATAGATCAATGCTACAGTTAATGCTAACCACAATTTAAATGTTCTCATCTTCATCCGTTATTTGTTTATAATATATTTTACCATCTTCCGTCTCAATCTTCTCCCAATCACCAACCATTAATTCATTCAGCTTATCAACCGAAGTTGAAGCCAAATATTGTATCGTCTCATTCATTACTATTACCATAGTTTATTTTAAATCATTTTTAATATCATCCATTACTATTTTTAAATATGATTCTCTTTTAGCTTGAGATACAAACGGTACACTCCAAAATTGTCTTGTTTTGGTTTTAAACCAACCAAATACAAACGAATAAACACCCATAACTAATCTTAATTTAACCGAGTTAAAATATAAGGTTTTAACCGGAAGTGAAGGTGCTCCATGTGTTAAATAAGTTCTAACTTTTTTATCACTTAATAATGGTTTTGGATAACCATATAATTTAGTTATTGGTACAAAGTTATATGCAAATCCTGGTGTGAAAACTTCATCAAAGAATATTTCCATTCTTGGCGTCAATCTAAACCACCAAACAGGAGATATAATATAAATCCTATCTGACCATGTTATATTGTCTTTATAGCCCTTTATAAGATCTGTTCTAGGTCTACTAAAATCATCATCATAAAGATCTATAATTCTTATTAATTCACCACTTTTATTACCTAACAATGTTCTTTTAATTGTTTGAAATATCCCATTATAACAAAAAGACTTTTCATTAGGATGTGCTATTATTATTAAGTTATTCATACTATTTATTTATTACTTTCATCCAACTTCCATCTAAATATACTTTATCCGGAGTTCCTAATATTTCTGTTACTGCTTTTATTACTCCGGGCCATTCTTTTTGATAATCATGCCCACCTATAATATGTTTAGTTTTAGGTAAATATAACTCAATATCTTTCTTTATATCTTCATAATTATGATTACCATCAATATATGTAAAATCAAAATACTTATCTTCAAACGTATCAACTACATCATAACTAAACCCTTGATGTAGAGTTACATTATTAAAGTATCTAGTATTTAATTTAAATTCATTTTTAACATTATCCCAATCTTCATTGAAGACATTATTTGATTCTTCTACACCCTCATAAGGATCAATACAATGTATTTCACTAAATATACCAAATGAAGCAAACATAAAAGTCGATTCACCCTTGTACGAGCCAATTTCCAATATTTTTAAATTAGGTTGATATATTAAAGTACCATACAAGTCATACAACAAATCCATCAAACCTAAAAAATACCTATTACCCCACATCTGATTCCACTGTAGAGGTGGGTTAAATCTAAGTGAATCCATCGTTTATCCTATTTTATTATTGTCTTTGTCCACACGTTTAATTCCTGGATTCATCATATTACCATCCCCACTTATTTCTTCTTCACTTCTACATTTAACACATCCATTAGCTATTCTTTCTTCTATAATTCTTCTTATTTCTGCTTGACGGATCTCTTCATCCCATAGTTTGTATGCTTGAAGCATATCCTCATCACTATAACCAAACCATTTCTCCGCATTCTCCATTGTATCATTCTCCATCATCCAACGATAAAACTCAATTGCAAATTGGTCTACTAGATCTAATTGTTTTTTAATTAATACGTGAAATTCTCTATTTAAGTTCATATCGTATATACATATTAGTTAGTTATGGGGTGTTATAGAAAGCTTTGATTTGTTATTTATTTTTAAACCACCATATAATTCCTATTACCCCCACTATTAAAATAATTGCTATAGCAGGTATCCATAATGGAGCAGTTACCCACCACCATGACCAATTAATATAGTTAGTCAATTTTAATACTAAGAATATTAGAAACAATATCGTTCCTAGACCTAAACCATTGCTTTGATTACTTGTATTTGACATAATTTATTTATTTCTTGGATAATATTTTTCGTATAATTCTGCTTCTTTTTGAGCGCAATCATTACATTGAACTCCTCTACCTACGGTACTTAATAATTGATCGTACATTGTAAGTCCGTCTAATTCCTTAAATTCATCTTCTGTTATATCGGTTCGCTCTAAATTCTCCCACCAATTATCTCTACCCCACTTATCGATTAATGCTTCGGCTTCGGGTATTGGAATTGTCATTGCTATAAACCCGTAATAACAATCTGCTTTGTCCTTACCACAATGTTGACATTTGTCTATTTTACTTTCCATTATTTGTACTGTTTAATAATTTCAGTTATTTCATCTCTACTCTGCCAACCACGAATATCAATTCCTTTATCACCATCCCAATCTCTAATTTCATCCATAATAGCAACTTCAAAACTTGAATATTCTTCAGGTGTTGATAATGTTTTTCTAGGTGTACAATAAGCAGCTTCAAAAGCAACTACAGATAATGTTTTACCATCTTTTAATTCCATTATTGCTTGAAATCCTTCTCCAACTGGATGTTTTTTAAATATTAAATCTGAAAATGACATACTATTGTTTTTTAATTGATTTTTCTATTCTATCAAATAATTTTTTTAAATCTTGTTCGTTGTCAATTGACCATCCTTCTGTCTTTAAAACATAAAAACATCCATCTAGTCTATCTATTCCTAAATCTGCTTCACATTCAATTGTTAAAAATTCAGCTGCATCACGATGTGATAAGCAATTTGCTTCTTGTGAAAATTCAAATGTTGCTCTTTCTAGTAATATACTTTGCTCTTCCATAATTAATTATTTCTTAATTATTATCTCTAAATTATTACCATCAAATTTTAAACCAACTATCTCACCAGTATTTCCACTCTCATTGGCTTCAACTAATTCCATAAACTTTTTTAGTTCAACTGCTCTTATAAAAATGCCACCTTGACATTCACCTTCAAACCCATCTTTCCAAAATATTTTTTCGTTAAATGACATAATTAATTATTTTAAAGCGTTAATTAATTTTTTATAATCAATAGCTACTAAACACATTAAAGCTATCATACCTGCTATTACAGCTACAAATATTTCATTTAATACATCTGCGAAATAAACATATTGTTGGATTGTACCATTTAATATGCCTAAAAACACATAAATTGAAACTACAGCACCTAAAATTAATTGATAATTTTTCATAACCTTTATTTTAATTTTTATTATTAATTGCTCGAACCATTCGAACACGTAAAGATACGAACGCTCTTTCGGGTATCCAAGTTTTCTTGCACAAGTCTCGCACAGTTCCACGGTTGTATTTGAACTAATCGGCGATTCATTTTGATTATTATGTTACCATTATCTTTAATACCGAATACCTTTTTTCTAGTACCACCATATAACACCCATTCACCTATGTTCATATTATAAACTATTATATATGCCTGTTACACCTACTATTAACCAAAATATGTTCATAGCCAAATATGGCTTATTATCACGTTCCCAAGAGCAATATGTTAATAATACTGCATCTGCTGTATTCCAAATCCACATTAATAAGAACGGTGTATCTTTATTCATTATTGATAACATTCCAAACGCTGCTATCCTCATTATAATACCAATAGTTTCTAATGTTACTAATGTACGTTCTGATTTAACTAATTTGCCTCTGGGTGGTTGTTTCATATTATTTTATTTGTGCCTGGACAGGAATCGAACCTGCTATCTCCCTTTCGATCGGTGCGTATGCCAACACGCCACCAGGCTATTACTAACTTATTTATTTGAGATTAATGATTGTAATTCTAACTTAGCATCAATTGTATCCAATTTACTCATTCCACCAATGTGAAATTCAATGGTTTCATCTTTACCAATTGATCTATATTCTTTCCAATCATAGATTGTAACAACATTCTCATTTTCTAATTCACAAACCCATTCTACGTTAACTTTATCTTCAATAGAATCTCCATAGTAACTAGGCTCACCTAATACTTGAGTTAACTCATTAATTGTTGTTGTGATTGTTACATCATGAAATGAT
>ENA-OSIY01002307-OSIY01002307.1-marine-metagenome-genome-assembly--contig:-NODE-2307-length-10022-cov-5.000201_pt1 | contig 10022 bp, 3 predicted proteins | sample MGYA00237884_ERZ534233 | MGnify/ENA primary metagenome ERZ534233 (study PRJEB26412, sample SAMN06343840) | marine metagenome | isolation source: estuarine water | place: USA: Columbia River Estuary... | reverse complement strand
ATTCTAAAAATCTCATAGATATAGAAACTCAAGCAAATAAATTATTTGATGATAGAAAACTAAGAATAGGTGAACTAAATCTAGATACAGATGAAGGCAGACAATCAGAAGTTTTAATTTCACAAGAATATTTCAGACAAAATAGTTTACTACAAACTAGAAAAGAATTATTAGACAATGAAAATAATATTATAAACAAAAAGCTAGAATTAACTCAAAAGATAAATACAGAACAAGAAGACCTTAACTTGCTTCTTAAAAGTACAGATAATCTGGCAGATAGCCTTGCAAAAAGCTTTGGTGATATTGGTACTGCTTTAGGGGACACTGTAAAATCATTATTAGATAGTACATTGGCTGCAAAAAGATCAGCAGAAACACGTAATCAATTACAAGAAAAACAAAACCAACTCTTTTTAGACGGTTTAGAAGATCAAGCCGAATATAAAAGTATAACCATAGAATTATCTAAATTAAAAGATAAAGATGCTAGAAGAGAATTAACTAATCAGGCATCTATAGCATCATCGGCAAAAAAGTTTTTTAATGAAAAATCTAAAGGATATAAAGTAATAGAAGGTATAGAAAAAGCGTTGCATTTAAAACGTTTATTTATGGATGTTAAAGAGTTTTTAACAAAAATGGGTTTTATATCACAAGTAACTCTAACAACTATTGCATCCGAGCAAGCAATTACCGTCTCAAGTATAGCAAACTCTATGAAAAATGCTATAGGTAAAATACCTAGCGTATTAATGACTTTTTATGAGTATTTAGGTCCTTTTGGTGCAGCTGCTGGAGCAGCGGCCGTTGCTCTTGCCCTAAGTGGTGGTTCAAGTACTTCTGGAGTAGCCGCACCAACCGCAGAACAAAAGCAAGAAGTAACTGGCTCCGCTATGGGATATGACGAGCAAGGAGTCTTAGTACAAACAAATGCTGGAGTTTTTGGAGATACAAAAGCAAAGTCAGAGTCTATTGTTAATTCTTTAGAAATTATTAAAGATAATAGCGTAATAGGTTTAAGCTATGATAATAAAATACTTAGAGCTTTAGAAAATGTAGCACAAGCCTTAACTGGTGCAGCTAAAAATCTTTATAATATACCGGGACTAGTATCAGGTAGTATTTCTGGTATACAGGCAGGTACTAATACTGGTGGCGGATTTTTAGGTATTGGAGGATTATTCAGTACTTCTGTTACTAAAAATATTGTAGATTCTGGACTTAAATTATCAGGAACTTTTGGAGATATAGCCAAAGGTGCTAATGGTACTCTTAAATTATTTGAAGATATTCAGACTATTAAAAGTAGTAGCGGATTTTTTGGTATTGGTGGAAGCACTAAAACTACAAATGAAAGAGTACTTACAGGACTAGAAACACTCGACCCTAAAGCGCAGCAAGCTATAACTGATGCTTTTAGGTATGGACAAGATCTACTTGTAGGTTTAGGAAATTTAGCAGGTATTGCTGAAAGTACTATAACAGAGCAACTTGCTACTATGCCAGTAGATCAAATCGTAAGTTTACGAGGACTAACTGGAGAGGACTTTAATAAAGCTCTTTCAAATGTTCTAGGTAATATATTTGATCAAGCCAGTGAATCAGTCTTTGCTACATTTAAAACTTTTGCTAATTTCGGCGAAGGTATGCTTGAAACAGTTATTAGAGTTACCGATACAAATATTAAAATTAAGCAACTATTATCTAATATGGGTATGGGCACAGACTCAGTAAGTTTTATAGTATCCGAAGCTTTAGCTGATGCCGCAGGCGGATTAACCAACTTTTTAGATCAATCTAAAGCATTTAGTGATAACTTTTTAACAGAAGCAGAAAGACTAGTTCCTGTACAAAAAGCTGTTACCACAGAAATGACTAGACTTGGTTATGCAGGTGTAACTACTAGAAAAGGCTTCAAAGAGTTAGTGCAGTCTCTAGATATAACCACTAAAACAGGTCAAGATACTTATAAATCACTAATGGCTGTTCAAGAAGGCTTTATTCAAGTTACAGAAGCAGCAGGAGATGCTACAGCTGCATTAGAAGATAACCTTCGTACAATCTATGAAAATCGTAAAAAGGAACTTCAAGATTTAATTTCAGGATATGGTCAAGTTAGTAAAACATTAACTGATTTAAAGACATCGCTTTTAATGGGTGCTGAATCTACACTAAGTCCTTCAGAAAAGTATGCTTTAGCTAAAACTGCTTATGAGGCCGCAGTACTAGGAACTCAATCAACAGACCCTAAAGTGCAGCTAGCTGCAATGCAGCAATTATCTACAACTGGCAAAGACTTCTTGGCTATTTCAAGAGTGTTGTATGCAAGTTCCGCTAGATATGTTCAGGACTTTAATAGTGTATTGTCTGCTATAGATACAACTATTCCTATTGCTGACTTACAGGCTCAAACTGCTCAAGATCAACTAACTGCTCTAGAATCAATGGTAGGATTATTGATTAAAGTAGATAAGGCCACAAGCACTTCCACAAACATAAATCAAGGTATCAAAGATTATTTAACTAATCAATTTGGTGCTGAACTTTATGATGTGATTATTGCTGGCTTGGGTGAAACTAAATTACAAACTCAACAAGGTTTAGCTGAAGTCAAAGACTTATTAAATAGCTTAACCGGATCCGAAAGTCAAAAAGTTCTAGAAGCATATAAAAATGTTTATGGTAGAACTGGCAGCGAAGTTGATGTTGCTGGACTAAAGTACTGGGTTGAACAAGTTCAAAAAACTGGTAAACTAGATCAAAAAGCGTTTGAGTATGAGCTTTCAGGGCCTATAATTACAGAGTTTGGTCAAGAAATATATAACCAAGTATCTGCTGCTTATGAAGCTATAGGTAGAACAGGTCTAGGCGTTACAGCTGATAAAATAGACGTAGAAGGTTTAAAATACTGGGCAAGTGTATTAAAAGAAACCGGTACATTAGATCTAAGAGCTTTTGCAGGTGGCGGTGATATAGGCAAACAAGTAATAGAAGCTTATGAAAGTGTCTATGGTGTACCTGCTAGTGCAATTGATATTGAAGGATTAAACTATTGGATAAAAAGATCAACTGAAGCTGGAGGCGTACTTCCTCAATCAGAATTTGAACGTCCACTTGTAGATCGTTTAATTACTACTTATGGTCAAAGCGTTTATGACACTATTACTAAAGCTTATGGTGATATTGGCAGAACAGGTTTTGGCACTGCAGCTACACAAATAGATGTTGGTGGTGCTGAGTGGTGGATGAATAAAATGAAGGAGTCTGGTGTATTTGATCAAGCTGGATTTACTTATGGAGCAACCCCACACGCTAGAGGCGGTATTGCTAGTGGATGGAGCTTATTAGGTGAAGAAGGTCCAGAACTAGTAAACTTTACAAATCCTGGTAGAGTATATTCTGCTAATGATACTGCAATGATGATGGGTAACCAAAGCAATGCAATGTTAATAGAAGAAATACGCAATCTACGCATAGAAGTTCAGGAGCTAAGAAAAGAGCAAAATAGTCAAACTGGTGCAATTATTAACAGTAACTATAATGCTAACTTAATAGCTTCAGAAAATATCGGCGAAGCCATGAAAGAATCAGCGCAACAAACCGAATGGGCTGCACGTAGTGCAGTAGCTTTAAAATAAGCAATAGAGCCTAGAAATAGGCTCTATTCCTAAGCCCTTAGGCTTAGGAATAGGTGAAGTATTTTATAAGAGGAAACAATGGCATATTCTCAAGCCTGGCTGGAAGATCCAGCCTCAATAAGAAAAGTATTTATAATTTGTGATGTTTATAATGTTTTAACGAGTACAACTGTACAAATATATCTTTCTAATGTTTCTTATATGACTGCGGATAGAGTTACATTTCTACCTATTATTGTAGGTTCTGTATCACTATCAGAGTCAATGTCTATAGATAATTCACAGGCTTCTATAAGTTTTGGATCAGTAAACTTAGATAATTCCAGTGGTGAATATGATGATTACTTAGACAACACAAAGTATATTTGGCAAAACCGAGATGTAAAAGTTTATTATGGTGATCCATTTTGGGCAACTGCAGATTTAACTGCATTTCAAACAGATTTTAAACTTGTATTTAGTGGTATTGTAGAAAATATTGATTCACAATCACGTTCACAACTAAGTTTAAAGCTTCGTGATAAGCTACAGAAATTTAATACGGCTATTAGCGAAACTGACTTATCAAGCACTGGCGATATTTCTACTGTTCAGCCACTACAAGATACAATTATTCCTATAGTTTTAGGCGAAGTATTTAATATTAATATTCCATTAGTGCGTCCTGGTAGTTTAAGGTATTTTATTCATGATGGCGTAATTGAACAATTAATTGAAATACGAGATAATGGTATACCACTGTATACTACAGATAATTTAGATACAAATTGGACTGGTACTGTAAATGCCACTACTAGTTATGTTGAATTAGCACGTACTGCTGCAGGAACTATAACTGCAAGTATTCAAGGCGACAAACGCTCTGTTAATTTAACTACAGGAGTGCTGCAACCTACTACTTATGCAAATACTGCTCCAAATATAATAGCATTACTAGTAACTCAATACGGTACTGTAGACAGTAAAGTTTTAAGCAGCGAGATTGATTTAACTAACTTTTTAGAAGTTGCTACTGCTAGACCTTATTCTATTGGTGTATATGTAAGCTCTAGAGAAAACCTATTTACACTATGTCAAACAATTGCTTCAAGTGTTGGTAGTCAACTAACTACTACCAGAGAAGGCAAGCTATACTTACTTACAATTGGAGTTCCAAAAACAACTGGACTTAGTATTACTACTATTACTGATGATGATATTGCAGCAAAATCTTTAAGTATCGGTAATCGTACTCAAGTAGTTGGAGCTACAAAAATTAATTACTGTAGAAACTGGAGTTTGCAACCAGATTTATTAACTGCAATTCCACAAGCTCATAAAGATTTATTTAGTAAACCAAGTAATTCTGCTATTTATGCAGATGATGCTATTTGCGCACTGTATAAAACTTCTAAAGACCCTGTAGGAAAAGATACTTATTTAGTTAAGCGTGAAGATGCTTTAACAGAAGCTACCCGATTAAATAACTACTTTTCTCAACAAAGAACAACATATAAATTTAAAGGATTTGCTAGATTACTAAGTTTACAGCTTGGTCAACAAGTAACACTAACACATTCAAGATTTGGACTTAATAGTGGTAAGGTAGGACAAGTAACAGCCTTAACACCTAATTGGGTTGATTCAACTATACAAGTAGAGGTAATAATTTAATGTCAACATTAAATAATCAAAACGATAATATATTACAAGGCACAGATTATAGGTTTGTGTCGCCAAGTATTGAGCTAAATAGCTTTACTAGTAATAGTATGACTACTACAATTATCCCTAAGTTTACCAAGCTTGCGGACGTAGCCGCACTTAGTCCTAGTTTAGTAGTAATAGCTTCTACAGCAACTAATGCAATTGGAACCGCGGCTAGTTTACCTACTCCTACACAATACTATTGGGAATACAGTACAACTACTAATCCTGATACTTGGATTGCATTAAGTCCACAACCAACCTACGGTGCAGGATACGCTGTAGGAACTTTACAGGTAACAAATGATTTATTTAAAACTCATGTTGGAACTGGAAATACTGGCGTATACTATAGACTTACTCTTAAATACTCCGTAGAGGATGATGTTGTAGGCCCTGCTGGTTTAATAAGCTATGTTGCAGAGTCAAATACTTATCCTACTGTAGAACTATCTAAACCAATTGTATTTATACCTACTACAACTAGTACTGTAGACTTTTCAACTTCTGCGTTTGATATTAATGTTAGAGTAGGCAGCACTTATTTACTTTATGATGGTGGTGTAACTCCTGCAATTAATACATTTAAAGTAGGTACACCTGTAGTTAGAGTTGGCACTACTACTGTTGGTGCTATGACTTTAACTGACACAGGTAAGGCTGTAGCAACTGGAAACGACACCGCATCTTTTGCAAACTTTTCTGGTGCTGGCACTACTGATTTTGTATTATTAGATTACCCTATTACAGTAACTGACATTGATAATAAAACATTATCAATAGTTGTACAACAAACACTAACAAAGCAATTATCAGGACAAGACGGTACTCCTGGTGCACTATTTGAAATAACCAATTCAGCGCCTATATTTAAGAAAACTAGCTCAGGTGTATTTAATCCTACTAGTTTGGTGTTAAACACTCAATTTTTATATATAACAGGAACTCCAAGTTATCAGTGGTATAAAAATGATGTAGCTATAAGTGGTGCTACTAGTAGTAGCTATACTGTAACCACTGCTGATTATGCAAGTGTAAACACTAATACTTATAAGTGTATAATTACAGGAACTATTGGTGGTACTGCAGGATCAACACTAAGTGATGAAGTAACCGTACCGGTATTAGCGGATGGTAGTGCTGCAATACAAATATCTAACAGCAATGAAAATATAACTTTTAGCGGCCCTGAAACTGGATTTAGTGGTATAAGTTTTACAAATGGTGGTAGTGTAATTAGAGTTTATCTAGGTACTACATTGTTAAGCTATGCTGCAAGTGGTGCTAATACATTTAGCTGCACAATAGCAAATACTGGAATAACTGTAGCAGCAGGAACAGGAACTGGAACTACATTTACTATTCCTGCACCTACAGCTATGAGTTCAGCTACTGCTACTACTGTAGTAACTGTTACTATAAGAGATGTAGATAGTGCAGTTACTACTCCAACAACTACTATCTCCTATAGTTTAAGCAGAGCTGGCACAGCTGGAGCAGACTCTACAGTTCCAGGTGCTGATGGTAATGATGGTAATTCAGCAAGACGAGCGTATGCTAGAGTTCCTGTTGCAGAAGGAAATCCAACGGCAGTAACTGTAACCACAACTGGAAGTACAAGTTTCCCGCCTAGTGCATCATGGGGATACGCAGTTACTTGGACAGCTTCAGATCCACTACCTTCTAGCACTGACTCATTATACCAAACAGACGGTATTTATAATCCTACAACAAATCAAACCGTCTGGTCAACTCCTTATCTTTCTAGTTTAAAAGTAGGTAAACTCGACGCCATTAGTGTAGATGCCGGTACTCTTACAGCCGGAACCTTAACAGGTTTAACTGTAACAGGTGGAGTTGTAAGAACTGCAGCAAGCGGGCAACGTGTAGAAATGGCGGGCAGTACTAATGACTTAAAAGTATATAATTCTAGTGCTGCTGTAATTCTTGCAGCAGGTGGTACTGGTTTAGGTGCTTCAGTTAAAGTAACTAGTAGTACATTAACGGGACCTGCTGTATGGGGTGTAAATACCGGAGCTGCAGCAATATTTGGAGAGTGTACAACAGGTGACGGAGTATCTGGTCAGGCAACTACCGGTAATGCAGTTAGAGCAAACTGTACAGGTAGTGGCAAAGCTGTATCGGCTACTAATACCTCTACAGGCAATGCTGTTGAAGGTACTGCTAGTTCAGGTATGGGAGTACGTGGAATTGCAACTACCGGCACTGGTGTAAAAGGCGAAAGTTCTGGTTCAGCTAATGCTGTATACGGTTTTTGTACTAGTTCAGGTCTAGGCGTACTAGGAGAAACTAGTGGAACTAGTGCTACTGCTCATGGTATACGTGGTCGTAATGGTAATAAAGGTACTCAAGGTTTAGTAGGTGGTGCTAATGGCTATAATTTTTATGCTGAAACTGCTGTAGGTGGTGTAGTTATTGCAGATTATGGAACTTTTACAGGTGCTCATGATACACTAATACTTAAAAACACTTTAGTAGAGCTTGGAGATATTCTTGTTGATACCAAAGTTATAGGTAAGTCTAGTATGTCCAATGTTATTTGTGAATCTGTAGTGTCTAGTCAACCAAATCAAAAAGCAGCTACAGGAGTATATTTATTTAAAGCCACAGATATGGGTGCTATTTTTCCAAATGGTGTAATGGAATTAGACGCCTGGGAACTAAATAGCATTATTGATACATATGACTATTGCGCTATGAATTCTCTTGGTGAAGGTCAAGTAAATGTATGTGGTGAAAATGGTGATATTGAAATTGGTGATTTAATTGTTACTAGCTCAATGCGTGGTAAAGGTATGCGTCAAAGTGATGATATTGTACGAAATTACACAGTAGCAAAGTCGCGTGAAGCAGTAACGTTTAGTTCACCAACGGAAGTAAAAACAATAGCTTGTATTTATTTATGTGGCTAATTATAATTTATTAAAGGATTACTATGGCTGCAAAAAATCTAAGAGTTGTATATCAAAATTTAATTAATATAGCCACTACTACCACAGTGGCTTCAACTACAGCAAGTAATACAAGTGCTGCAAATCTCAAACTTGACTCTAAAGGGTCAGTTTGGCGCAGCACTGGCACTACTGCTACCATAACTGTGACCTTTGCTATAGATCAAGTTGTAAGTGCGGTTATTGCACCATTTTGTAATTTAACTACTAGTAGTACTATTAGCTTTATTTGTAAAAATGCTGCAGGTACTCAAGTTGCTACAAGTGGTACAGTTTTATGTGCACCATTTTTGCAAATCACACCATCAAACTGGGGGACTACGCCCCAAGGTGTAAGTACATATGCTTATGGCGGCGGTACTTGTGCTAGAGCATATTTACCTAATAATACAAAAGTAACTTGCAGAAGTGTAGAAATAACTATAACAGATACAAGTAATGCAGACGGATATATAGAGTTAGCTAGATTAATTGTTGGAGATTATTGGTCACCACAATATAACACTAGTTTTGGTTTGTCTACTAATACTGTAGACTTAAGTGAAAATCTTCGTACTGAATCAGGTAATTTAGTAACTAATCGTAAAACATGTAAACCTAAAAACTTAGGTAAATCAAATGAAAGTACAGATGAAGAGCAAGCTCTCTCAGAAATGCAAAGTAAAATAGCAGAAAAGTTAAAAGAAGACTATTTTACAACAATAGAAGCGGCTGAAACAATTGCAGTTGTACTTCCTATGTTGGCTAAAGACTTTAAAGAACATGACCACAAGATTAACTGGAATAGTGACGCTGTGTATGTTCAACCAAAGCTTGATGGAATGAGAGCATTAGCCATTACTGGTCCTAATGCCAGTCTAACTTCCAGAACTGGATCTCCTATTGATACCTGTGAACACATATTAGAAGAGCTACGAAAACTCCCTGAAGGTTTGATACTAGATGGTGAGCTCTATGCTCATGGTAAATCATTTCAAGACAACATGAGACTTATTAAAAAGTATAGACCTAATGAAACAGAGTTGGTAAAGTTTCATAATTATGACTTAGTAAGTGATACTACTTTCTCAAATAGACTGGACGTAATTACGCAGGGTTGGAATATTCAAAGGGAGCATATTGAATTAGTTGATACCATGAAGATCAGCACCCAAGAACAACTTGCTTTTGCTCATACCCTAAATATTAATAGAGGTTTTGAAGGCAGTATTGTAAGATGGGGATCTGAAAGTTACAAGGTAAATGCACGCAGTGAAAATCTCTTAAAGTATAAAGACTTTAAAGATATAGCACTACCTATTCTTGATATTACTCCTTCAGATGCTAGGCCGGAATGGGGACAACCCGTATATGAACTGAATGGTAAAAGATTTAGCTCAGGTATGAAGTTTTCTCATGATGAACGTAAACACTGGTTAATGTTTAAAGACCACTATATAGGTAAGACTGCTGAGATTAGATTCTTTGAATATACTGATGACGGATTACCTAGATTCCCAGTAACAGTAGGAATCAGATTAGATAAATAAATAAAATAAATTTTTATGATCATAGGAATCAACGGCTATGCCGGCAGTGGAAAAGACACTGTCGGTACTATAATTCAGTATTTACAAGCTGATACTAATATTCCTCTAAAAGGAGTGTTAAATAAAACACCACATCATATATGGTGGTTAGAAGAAAGATCTGGTTGGGAAATTAAGAAGTGGGCAGGTAAACT
>ENA-OSIY01002306-OSIY01002306.1-marine-metagenome-genome-assembly--contig:-NODE-2306-length-10024-cov-7.136121_pt1 | contig 10024 bp, 10 predicted proteins | sample MGYA00237884_ERZ534233 | MGnify/ENA primary metagenome ERZ534233 (study PRJEB26412, sample SAMN06343840) | marine metagenome | isolation source: estuarine water | place: USA: Columbia River Estuary... | reverse complement strand
CTTTTTGTATAGATTTATATATTTTATCATATTGATTTGTAATTTTTTTGGAAATGTCAAACGCATCCTCCAAATGGTCATAAAAATCCTTGACTGTTTCATTGGCTTTTTCTGTTTCGTCTTGCCAAGATTTAAACGCTTTAAATGATTTTTCGGTTTCGTCGGCCATTTATTATAAATTCGTTAGTGTTATATTATAAATATCACTTTTGGTTACTTTTTTGCTGTTGGAGGACGTGCTATCTTGCTGGGTTGTTTGCTTCCTTCACTGGCTGATTTGTTGGCGTCTGCTTCTGCTTTCTTGGCATCCACCAGTTTTTTAATATAAAAAGCCCTCAACATTGTTGGCATTTTATATACACCTTCTTGAGTAAATGCACCATTACTATAATAACAAAGATCAAATATCTCGCTGTGTATGTTCATTTTACTTTCTGGTCTTATAGCAAATATATCAGTATTTATGTCCATTTTGCTGTTTCTGACAACATTGCATGATGGACAACTTACTGCTATTTCATTGATATAACCTGGTGTATGTTCTTCATAAAACTTTCTGAATAGTTTGCTATCTGTTGCACTCAATTCATATTCATAAAAGTTATTTATATCTATTACATCATCTATTTTCAAAGTTATGGCTTTGGCAAAAGCCAACCAACCATGTTTTATATATATATCATGTTCATTGCAGGTTGGTAATTTGAAATATACATTCTTTTTGCATTTTTGAAAAGTGTAGCTCAAACAATTATTTCCGCGTTCATATATTGAAAAATCAAACATTTTTCCGCGAAATGCAAATGATATATCATGTTCATATTCAGACTCACATTCTGAACATTGTGATTTCATTTTTGTATAAGCACCATAATTGGCAATACGCAGATTCAATAATATTGCTTGCTTATCACAATACAACAATTCATTGGTGTTTATACCACCTTCAACAACAGCATCAAGAAATGATGTTTCAAGTATGCCACGTTTGGCCAAATTATTATTACACAACAGTTCTTCGTGTTGTCCCGTTATGGGAAATATATTTAATTTACCAGAAGCATATTGAGAACCGCTTGGATAGAAATATCCTTCTGATGCCAGATCAATAATTTCGGCGTGCAGATTCACGCTTCATTTTAGTTCTCGGTCAAGTTTGGCCAGAAGAAATTTGCTCCCAATGGAACATTCATCTTGACTTGATGACCACATGCTGGACAAGTAAAGTCAAAATTCATATCCATGTCTGGTGTGTTTTCGCGCACAAACTTACGCAGAGCCAAACTGTCTTTTGCTGTTAGTTGAGTATCAACAAAATTTTTGATTCTGCTGCGGTCAGATTCACCGTCAATAGACTTTATGGTATATTTCAAGCGAGTGGTGATTTCTGGTGAATTTGTGTTGTTGGTTCCATTGAACTTGGCCAATGCTTTTAGTTCTGCATCAATGTCGGTTTCGTCCTTATGAGTCAGCAAACTAACTGTGACAACCTTACCAGAATTTGGTAATTTGAACGACAATTTGTTTTCACCTTTTGTCAGCATATCTGTGTTTAATGTTTTGGTTTTTAATACACCCAAATTAATTTCTATGTTGGATTCAACACTGCATTCTGGACATTTAATTTTTGTTGTGTAATTTTCACCATATGCACTTTTTCTAGCAGCAATAAACAATGCATTTTTGTCACCAATGAGCAGATCATTGATGCTTGTATTTGGTGTAGCAATAAGTGCCTTTAGAAATTCATCCAAAACAGTGCCTTTCTTGAGTAAATTGGTGTTGCTCAGAATGTCTTCATGGCGAGCTGTGACTTGGTATATTTCAATTTTGCCATTGCTCAATGGATGACTGGCTGGATAAAAATAACCTTGTGATGGCAAATCTACATTTTCTGTTGGTATATTTTGCTTTGGTGCTTCTGCTTGAGTTTGAATCAATGCAGTTTTGACCGCGTTATTGAACGGTGCTGACTTTGATACAGGAATGGTTGTGTCTGACATAATATTTGTAACGATTGATTGTTACTCATATATATGAACTACAAAAAGTTTTGCGTATATATAAAAACAAAGATAAGATAATTATATCTTTTTCTTGGTTTCTGGTTCAGCTGATTTCTTTTTATTTGCAGCAATCAATTGAACAACACCCATCAATAATATAGAACCGCCAGCGATTGCTCCTATAATCCACATAGGAACAGTGGTTGCCATATATGCAAGACCCAGAAATGTGATACCAGAAAATATCATATTGAAGCTTTTGAACAACACACCAAGAATTACAAACAATATTCCAATACCACCCAACAATCTAACCAACCATACCATGAGTTCTTGTTGTTGTGCTTCTTTTAATAAACGAACTTGATCTACTGCGTCAGCACGAATGCGATCAACTTCTATTTTCTTTTCGGCTTCTATTTTTTCAATTGCAATACGATTGGATTCTTTTAGTTGCGACTTTTCTTTTTCTTTTTGAACAATTATTGCTTCAGCATCATCCAATTGAGCTTTTTGATTCACAGCCAATTCAATTGTTGCTTTGTATTTTATATACAATCCATCTATACTTTTTTGAAGAGATTCTTTAATGATTTTTTCTTCAGCAACTTCTTTTTGAATTTCTGCCTTTTTAGCGTCAGTTAGAATATCTGTGCGCATCATTATTTCTTTTGAACGTAAATGTGCAATGGTGGTATTAATGTCTACTTTTTTCTTTTCTTGAGTTACATGATATACACCATAGTTTATTTCTGATATTTTAGCGAAATTCTCAAGGTCTTTTTCGCGAAGATCATTATATGCCTTTTGTGTTTCTGCCTTTAACTTGGCATATTCAGCCTCCATATTTTTTTTGTCATCTGCTGCTTTTTTTTCTGCTATTTCTGCCCTTTCCATTGCTTCTTTTGCTGACTGCGCTGCAACAACTGCCGCCACATTTACTTCTGGTTCTTTTGCTATTTGTTCGGATTTTTCTAGTTTCTTTCCAAAACTAGGCATTTTTGGTATACTTGGACATCCTGTCAACAGCAACAGAGCCAGAAATGATATGACTAGTTTTTTCATGATATTATTTGATTGCTCGTTTTGCTTGTAGTTTCTTAATAATAAAGGCGCGCTGTGCAGCTTTTCTTTTTTCTTCTGAAGATGACATAGCAGCAAGATCGCTTTCTGGAGCGTCGTCTAGTTGATTGTCTGTGTCAGCAGAAAGTTCTTTTCTCAATTCGCTTGCTGTTTTCTTGACAAACGCTGGATCTAGATTGAGAGATACTTCTTCTTCGCTTGCACTTGAAGACAATTGTTGCATGATATCGCTGTCTGTTGTGTTGGGAGCGGCGGTCAAAATATTTTCAATTGCGCCACGAGTTGCTGTATCAAAATCATTCCCGCCGACACTTGAAACTGGTGCAACTTTCTTTGGACGACCCATACCGGCAATTCCTTTTGGAATATATGGTCCTTTTGGAGCATCGGTCGGTGTGCCGTCTGGAATGGTCTTGTGACCTTTGACTGCCCAACCGGTTGGAGAACTTGCATCTTGAACCTTGAACTTGCTGCCCACAGCACCAGCAACGCGAGACATTTCATCTGTGCGAGATTGTTCAAGAGCTTCGCGAATCATTCCCATGATTTCTTCTTTGATACCAACCGTTGGAGTTGCTGGCTTTTTGACGACGGGAAGTTTTTTGCCTTCTTCTTTTTCTATCGGACCTTTGCCTGTTAGATCTTTTGAGTCAGCAACATTTTCTGTGTGCTCGGTTGAGTCTTTGGATTTCTTGAATCCAGACAATCCTTTGGTTTCGTCAATACGTTTTTGCTTTGCTGCAACAACTTCTTGAACAATTACTTTTAGTAGTGCTTTTAGTTCAGATTTTTTCATGGTAGTTTTGTTTTCTTGTAAATTATTTTCGTTGATTTTTGTATTTGGCATATCAGATTCAATCCACTTCTTCACTTTTTCAATCATATCTGGGGATTTCCAGTTAATTTCATATGGACTGATGTTCACGTCGTGTTCTTTGCCGTCCGGTCCTTTGACATAATGAAACAACTTGATATTATCTTCTTCACGATCTTCATCTGCCCAAAATTTATATGGTCCTTTGCTAGTTTGAATCATAACAGAATTGTCAACCAACTCATTCAAATCAGTAGCATGTGTGTCTTGTGGCAATGGATGTTGATCTTGTAGCATTTCTTTGATCAAATCCTTTAGTTCAGATTTATTCATAATTTATTGTTTATCCTTGATGCCGTTGATTCTGTCCACGATTTGACCTTGTTTCTTTGCCAAACTTGCCTTTTTGCGTTCCAGTGTTTCTATCTTTTTTTGGACTGGTGCCTGTAATTTGGCAACATCAGCGTCAATTTTTGTAATGTCATTGCTAAATTTATCCAATGTTGCTTGATATGTTGCCAATGACCGTTTGTCTGAGTCTTTCATACCAGATTCCGGTGAGGCAATACCCATCGCACCAACTTCACCAATTTCTTGAATAGTTTCATTTTGTTCAACTGAATCTGTATTTACACTAAAATACAAAACGCCATTGTTTTCATAAATTTCTACAATTTCCAAATTGTGTGAACCAGCATGAGTCATTATCTTCACATCTTTTATAGAATTTTCACTTACAATTTTATTCACAGCATCAGCGTTCTGACCAATATTTTCATTCAGTTTACGCTGAACAATTTCTTTGATAAGATTTCTTAATTCAAATTTTTTCATTTGCCGTGCATTTTTAATATTTCTTCAGCAGCGGCTTTTGCTTTTTTAGCCAATTCAACTTCACGCTTTTCTTCTGGATTATTCATGTTTGTTTCATCATGTTCGTCGGAAACAGAATTCATTCCTTTATTTTCATAAGCAGCCCACATTTCACAAACACGCTGATTACCTTCGTTTTTAGCATTGTGCATCTTCCACATTGTTGCATAAGCTTTTTGTGGAACATCTTTGTATTTACTCAACAATTTCTTTTTTAATGTGGCTGGAAAATCGGGTGGAGTTCCTTCTTGTAGATTGGTTTCAGCCACTCCCAATCCAATTGCTTCTTTTACTATTTGTCTTACCAATTGTTTTAGTTGATCTTTATTCATAGATTTTCTATTCTTATTTTTAAGTATATATAAATATCAATAAGTTTATAAAAAAAGTGCGTTTAAGTTACACAGTGTTTGCATTTATTGTGTGATTTGTGATGCTCGGAATCAAGATTGTATAGTCAGATATGAACAGATGTCAAGAACAAAATGCTCAATGACATGTTCTTATAACAGATTCATCTCGTATTTGAGATTACCACAGTCCCAAATACGATTATATCCATTATTTTGCATATTCTGCCATTCTGTTAAAATAGCATCAAATTTAGGTAATTTTGATTTTAGTACCTGTTTTCTGAACCCAAATCTATGATATTTATTATAATAACCGTTTTTAAAATACCAATAATTTGGAGGAGATATATGCGATAGTTTCATTCCTATTGAACTGTATATATTTTTGTGTATATATGTGAATCTACGATCTGCATAACTTATTATTTTTTTAGGGTTATGTTCGGATATAAACACTTTTAAAAACTTTGAAACAATTCCAACTATAGAAACAGATGTTGCAAATCTAATCAACTCGTATGTATCCTTGTTGGGGTTTTTGATTCCAAGCGCAGCTCGTTCTTTTCCAAATGTAATAACTGCCACCAATTCTTTATTATAAAAAGCACCATATCTTACAGATGATATATCTTTTCCTTGTATATGATGTGCATCAAGAAATTTATCTTTTTCAACATTTGATATTTTTGATATTATCAATTCTCGCGCACCTATTCTTTTTTCATATATAAAATGAGAACGCAATTTTTGTTTTACTATTTCTTTTTTGTTCTTCCACTCGTCCTCAAATATATGAATTAGATGTATATCATTACACTCACACTCTATAGTTTTTAGCAAATGATATTTTTTTGATTTTCCAGCCAATTCTGAATGCCAATATAATCCGTTAAATTCAATAGCGATTTTCTTTGATGGAATGTATATATCAAGTTCCAACCCAGATGGTAAAATATCTTTACTATTTTCAACTATAGATTCATTGGTGATAGATTTTATATACTCTACTATTTCTTTTTCTGCAATAGATGTTTTTTCATATTCTATCGGATTGCACTTTAAGCAGCGAGGAAGATGTCCACCGTCTATATGATCTGAAAATATATCATTGCATGACTTGCATTGAAATTTATACAAATTTATTCTATCTGTGTTGATATATTCTTCTTTTGTAAATAACGGAACATATCCAACATTTAATTTGTGTTCATTCAGCAATATATCGTAAAAAGCGTCAATAAATTTTTTACGTTTTGTTTCTTTGACGTGCAACATTTTACTTGGATGTTCTGCACCATATTTATCAAGATTTGTTTGCTTTATCTTTTTTCTGATATCAACAGATTGAAATGGATTTTCTACACCATTATTAAGCAAGCAAGTTTTTTTCTTTTTATCTTTTACATCATTTCTTTGAGATACATGTTCCACTCCATACAATTTAATATTGTGCGATTTTGTTTTCTCTATCACATTATTTGATTGAAATGCCCAATTTACACCAAACTTTTCTTGATTTGTTTGTTGTATCTTTTTTAATACTTGTTCACTTTTTGATGCATTATCTACTCCATATCTACTTAAACAAGTAACTTTGGCTTTTTCGGAATTTACATATGTTTCGCTACCATACTTTTCCAACTTTGTCTTTTTAATCTTGGCAATTCTTTCTGGATTTCTTGCTACATATATGCCACTGCATTTAGCAGAACAAGTTTTTTGATCACGTTTTATCAATGACCAGAAAGACGTGTTGCAAATTTTACAATTTGTTTCTTGCCAAAATTTTAAATTTTTTTGCACACATACAGTATGGTCATTTTTGCTATCATTGTCAATTTCTATATTTTTGTTCATAAAAAATCTCTATGCGTATAAATAGCATAGAGATTTGAGAAAGCGTGACTGCTTGAGATGTTATATCAATATTGTAGGATACAATAATCCATGGTCAGCGTCATGCTGATGGTCAATGCTTCGTTTGCACTCCAATCCAAACCGGCACCATTGAAATCGACGGTGGATGGAAAGCACCCTTTCAGTTGCCATTGTTCAACTTTGTCGCCGACTGGTCCAAGAACGTCGATACTAACATCTTTTTTGTAAAAATCAGCATAGCCGTTACGACCTGTGACAGATTCATGAGCCAAACGAACCCACTCCATGCATGCTTGTGCAGCAGATGGAACGATTGGGTCATATAAAGAAATTGCAATGTCTTGCCATTCACTCTTGCCCTTCAGTTTGCGATATGTGTTGATGTGGTCAAGTTTGATTGTTCCATTTGTGATGCTTGGACGAGCAGCAGCTTTGATAAGATATGCTGGAATGCCGTCGATGTTCATGATAAAACGGTTCTGAACTTTTGGTTCAAAACTCGTAAAGAATATTTGATTTGCGTCTAGTAGTTCTGCCATAATTATGTTTCTCCGATTGATTGTTTGCTGTGAGTTTTCACTAATAATAAATAAAGAACTGTCAATGAAATATTTTCTTTACATATAAGATATATAATACTATACTGCATACGAACTCAAATACACTTATGGCAAGACCCAAGAAAAATCCAATACACACAAACATGCTTTGCAAGACATGCCAGATGGATTTTCAAGTCAAATGGGTCAAACGAAATATACAAAAATATTGTTGTAAATCATGTGCCAACAAAGACCCAGAAGTGCTGCTAAAAATGAGGCAATCTCAAAAACAAACTTCGTTGCTAAAATATGGTGTGGAACATCCCATGCAGACAGCAAGTGTTGTACAAAACCTCAAGATCAGTATGAAAGCAAAGTATGGTAAAGAGTTTGCTCAACAAGTAAAATCTATCAACGACAAGTCTAAGCGAACCAATATGATAAACTATGGAGTTGAAAATATTTTACAGAAAAACAGTCCATTGAGAGAAAAGATAATAGATGGTTGGATGAAAAAATATGGAGTGGATAATCCTGGTAAATCTCGTGAAGTTATAGATCGCAGAAGTAAAGTAAAACAAGAAAACCATTATGAAAAACTTTGTGCATATTTCAATGATCAAAAAATAGAATGGTTAATAAAACCAGAAGAATATGATGGTTATCATTTTTCCAAGAAATACAATTTCAAGTGTAAGAAATGCAATGGAGGATTTGATTCTACTGTATATGTTCCCACAGATGTGTTTTGTGAATTGTGTCATCCTGAAAGAAAAATCACCGCCGAAACATCATTGCACGAGTTTTTGGTGTCTGAACTAAATGGAAAAACTGTGTCAAGACATAACCGAACTATATTAGAAGGTAAAGAACTTGACTTTTATATACCAGAATTAAATTTTGCTATTGAATATAATGGTTTATATTGGCACAGAGAAGGTCAAACAAGAATGAGTAAAAACTATCATTTGGATAAAACAACAAAATGTGCAGAGAAAAATATACGATTAATTCATATTTTTGAAAATGAATGGAAGCACAAAACAAACATTGTTAAATCTATCATTCGCCAAAGTCTGGGAGGTTCAATAGCAAAAATATATGGCAGAGAATGTGAAATCAAAAAAGTTGATAAAAACAGCAAACGAGAGTTCTTGAATAATTGTCATATACAAGGTGATGATCGTTGCAGTGTTGCTTATGGATTATACTACAAAGATTCTCTTGTGAGTATTATGACATTTTGTAAGAGTAGATTTGATAAGAAAATAGAATGGGAAATATCAAGATTTTGCAATTCACTCAATACACGAATACTTGGTGGTGCCAGTAAATTGTTTAGTATCTTTTTAGAAGATTATAAACCAAACAGCGTGGTAAGTTATTCTGACAGACGATTTTTTACTGGTGACATATATAACAAACTTGGCATGGAGTTTGTTGGAAATACTGCACAAGGATATCATTATGTATCGCCAGATTTTAGCACATTATTCAATCGTCAAATGTTTCAAAAATCCAAACTAAAGAAAAAATTACAAAAATTTGATGAGGCATTGTCTGAATGGGAAAATATGAAAGTTAATGGATTTGATAGAATATGGGATTGTGGGCACTTGAAATTTATATGGAAACCCAAAACATCTTGACATTTCATGCATCAACGAATTGAAGAATATAAAGAATAAATAAGTTAATATAGTGCTAATAGTATTGACTATATCAACATATTGTATAACAATACATATTATCAATCAATAACGGTTGATGCAACAAAAGAAATAATATATGAAAAAGTATATCCTATTAGCACTAGCAACAGTATTGTCAGTTGTAGCCGCAGAACAGAAAGAACGCCCACCATTGACCGATGCACAAAAAGCAATCGTTGCCAAGTATGATACCAACAAGGATGGTAAGTTGGACAAAGAAGAACGAGCAAAGATTACACCAGAAGATGCAGCAAAGTTGCCGCCTCCTCCCGCTGGTAAAAAGAAGCAATAAGTTCGTGAAGCAATAATTCACTTAAAAAAGAAGCCCCGAGAAATCGGGGCTTTTTAATAGGTGATTATGTCGTCAGTTTGTGAAATCCTATAGCAACGTCAGAATAAACAGTTTCAATATCTATATTAAAACTGTTAGCCAGTTTTTCTAAAATTGGATTTATATCTGGATATCTGGATATTTGTTGTATAACGATATATCTTATCCGCCGCCCGTTATTATAATGCAAATAGTATTGACTATATCAACCAACGAGATATTTATATATTGTTTGTATGAAGCCATTGAATAATATTTACCGGAATCTAAATAATCATAACGTATACTTAAATTTAGTTTTATTTTTAAAATATTATATTACGCTGTATTTATTTTATTAAAAATGAAAACTGTTATTAATGTATATACTAAAAATATTAAACTCAAAAATAATCCTGATTATGGAGATATTACATGTGGATTGGGTGATTT
>ENA-OSIY01002305-OSIY01002305.1-marine-metagenome-genome-assembly--contig:-NODE-2305-length-10027-cov-10.140905_pt1 | contig 10027 bp, 15 predicted proteins | sample MGYA00237884_ERZ534233 | MGnify/ENA primary metagenome ERZ534233 (study PRJEB26412, sample SAMN06343840) | marine metagenome | isolation source: estuarine water | place: USA: Columbia River Estuary... | reverse complement strand
TGCCTGTCTCGTGGGCTCGGAGATGTGTATAAGAGACAGTCAATACAATACCTTTTCTGAATTGGAATACGCTTTAACACCATTTAAAGAAAAAGAAAAAGAGAAAGAATTAGAAAAACAATCTGATAAGATTTACGAAGATGATAAGTTTCTTGTGGTAAAACCAAAAACTGAAGAAGCATCTTGTAAGTATGGTTTCAATACAAAATGGTGTGTATCCTCACATAGCTCAGGACATTTTGGAAGATATACAAGTGGACTCCAAGGATTATATTTTATAATTAACAAAACCAATTCAACAAACAGAAATTATTCAAAAGTTGCAATTCATTTTGACCAGCAAGGATATGCAAGATATTGGGATTCTCAAGACTCATCAATGAGTCAAAGAGAAATTGATATTATCAATTATGCTTTCCCTGAAATTATAGACGCAATCAACCAAGATTATAAAAAAATTAGAGTAGGTGGTACCGATAAAATATTAATAGAAATTTTCAACTCAATGGGTGAAACCTCAGTAGAAGATAAAAATTATTTAAAATCATCTCATAATTTGTTAACTTATATAAGAGGATTTGAAAATATACCTGATTTGGGATTTGGTCATTCAGAAGCTATTTTAACAATATCGTTGAATTCAGATAAAGAATTCAAATTAATTGATGAATATCAAGTTTTTATCACATACAAAACCAAAAATACTGAAACATTTACCGCCAGTATAGGATTTGCAGGGACTGATGAAGTACCTGCTGATGATTTTGAAGACCTTGGACTTGAGAATTGGGGAATTGATGTAACATACAATATTGGTATAAATCCTACAGAAACTGCTGAAGGTGTTAGAAAACACATTGCAAATAGAGTATTAGACCATATTAAAAACAATCCAAAACTTATTCAAAAAGTCGGTGGAACAGAAACAACAAAGGTTTGGAAATCAAGAAGTGGTTATACTTTTGGTAAAAACAAAGGATTAATAAAAAAATTAGTTGATTATTTAGACGCAGGATATGATAATGGAACGAAATTAGATTTCTTAGAATATATCGGGACTTTTATATCAAAAGTAGTTGATGGTAAGAAACAATATTCAAGACCAGGAACATATCAGCAATTTTCAAACCCAGGTAGATGGAAAGGTCAATATGCCACATTTTTCTCCGCGGCTGTTTTATCAGGAATTATTCAATACAAAAAAGAAGGTAGACGTTTTATTATAAAACCTGGTCCAAATTTTGAAGCATTTAAAAAGGGTGAATTAAAAGCCCTTTAATTTCTTTTAGATAATCTGCGAAAGTAGATATAAAAACCAAAAAACACCCCCGCAATACAATACAAGACGAAGTTCGCTTTCCATAAACTTCCTGTCAGTAATATTAGGGAATATTGAACGGCATCGAACCCAAAAGGATTGAAGAACAGTGCGAGCATTAAAAATATTTGTGATAGATTGTCCTGAAATGAACTTCTCCACGTTTTTACGTTTGTCCCCATCTATCATATTCCCACATTTAAAATTTATGTCAAAAATTGACTTTGTAATATTCAAATAAATATCATATATTTGTGTTCTATGAAAATCATATTCTTAGATATAGATGGTGTGTTGGCAACAAATAAAGAATTTGCAACAAACAGAACTAAGTTCAGAGAGAAATATCTGTGGGCTAAAGAGTTGCGAGTTCCTTATAGATTCAATGAAGGATGTGTCGATGTTTTTAACGAAATATTGGATGCAACAAATTCAGAGATTGTCATCAGTTCAGATTGGAGATTTCATTGGGATTTAGATGAACTAGATAATATATTCAAGGAAAACGGAGTTAAAAAATCTCCAATATTTGGTACTATCAAAAATAAAAGAAAAATGAGTTCCGATTTAGAGGACGATAGAGTTTACCAAATTAGTGAATGGGTTAAATTTAATAAACCTGAAAAATGGGTGGCGATTGATGATATGAATTTGAGTAGTTTGGGACCAAATTTTTTTAGAACAAAAGATTCTGAAGGATTAAAACAAACAGGATTAAAAGATAAAATCATAAAACTATTAAATGATGACAATACTACATCAAGTATTTAATTTAATGATAGGACTTGTTTCTATTGTAATAATAATTTCAGCAATTGCAGGGGGCGCATTTTGGTTTGGAAATAAAATGAATAAAGATGATAGATATAAATAAGATAGTTAAAGGAAGGTATACAGGAGTCGCTCCTGAAGGGTTTGTGTTACTTCATGAAAAGACAATTCAAGATTTACAAGATTTTGAAATTTGGAAAGAGTGGAAAAACAATATCCTTGAATTAGATTTAAAAAATAGAATTGAGATGGAAGAAAGTAAAAAGTCTTAAGTTTCAAAACTGGTCAAGTTGGTGTAACCATCTGCAGTGGTGAACGGAAGCTAGCTCCTAGGTAAATCACCACCAACCTCTGACCACATTATATAATATTATGAAAAGATTATACAGACAAAACAATAACATGATTGGTGGTGTTTGTGGTGGTATTGCCAATTTTGCGGACATCGACAAAACAATCATTAGATTGTTATTCGCAGGGTTAATTTTTACCCCATTCCCAATTATCATAATATACATCCTCGCATGGATTATAACCCCATCAGAAAGAATATGAGTAAAGTAACAAAAAATCCCACCTTGTTTGTGGACATAGACGGTACAATCGTAAAGTATCGTAAATTTGATGAATTAGCCACGGCTGTGTTAACACCCATCCAAGGTGTAATTGATTATGTTAATAATCATTATAATTCAGGTTCCGTGATAATTATTACAACAGCTCGTCCTGATAGTTATGAATTATTTACAAAACAAGAACTTGAAAAGATTGGTGTGAAATATCATCAACTTGTGATGAATTGTGGAAGGGGTACAAGAGTCGTTTTAAACGATATGGATCCTGAAAACCCAATCCAACGGGCTGTTGGAATAAACTTTGTTAGAGATGGTGGATTCGACCAAATAGGTGGTATCCCCGATATTAAGTCGTATGAGTTATAAAGTATCAGCCAAAAGGCATTTAGGGAAAACAATAAGTTATAGAATTATTAGCACATTTGTTGGATTTTTAATAATGTGGTATGTCACAGGTAGTGTTAAGATTGGAGCCGCATTTGGAGTTGCTGAAATGATATTAAAACCTGTAATATATTATTTTCATGAAAGAATATGGTATAGGTGGATTAAATTTGGTTTGGTGGAAGAAAAAAAACCTAAATTAAAGAAGATTCAATTAAATGAAACTGAATTAAATGAGGTTAAAGTAGAATTACCTATTAAAAAACCTATTCAAGTTAACCAACAGACAGGTAAAAAAGTATTAAATTATTCATCAAATAGATAAACCGACTTACCTCGGTTTTTTTTATTTAATGTATTGATATTTATAAACATATATGAATAAAATTATAAATAATATACTTGAATCTTTTGATATAATTCTTAACGAGAATAAATCATCGTTAAATGAAGTATCATCAACAAGTAGTTCTTTATTTGGTGGTTCTTCAGTAAAAATCCCTTCCGACGGAGCACATAAAGGTCAATCAGGATGGCAAAGTAATAACGCATGGGACATTCCAACACCTATTGGTTCTCCTGTATACGCGGTTGCAGATGGGGTTGTTGCAACTTTTACTGACTACGGTCCAACACCAATTCGTAAAAACGGTAAAACTTTATTTGGTGCCGGATTTACTGTAAATAGTAGTAATGGTCTTCCTAATGTTTATTATACACATTTAAAAGATTGTACAATATCACAAGGAAGCAATGTTAAATGCGGACAATTATTAGGATATATTATGGATTTTCCAGGTAGTGATTATGACCATTTACATATCGGGGTTGAGACTGGTCATAATATTAAAGAATTTTTAAACGCTAATGGTACTTTAAAATGTGGTGGAAGTATTACTGGTGAACTATCAGAGCCAGTAAAATCAACGGACACATCTGATTCAACAACACAATCTGCCACAACACAATCTGCCACAACAAAAAAACCAGATGATGACCAATTTGGAATTAATAATATAGACACTAATGCTCCAGAGTATTCTGCATTGACACAAGCAGCATCAAAATTTGGATTAAAAGAAGAAAAAATATATTCAAAATTAATTAAAGATATATTATCGTTGTATGATACCATTCTTGAAAACAAAGATGTTAGTGAAGCAACAGATGTGTACAATGATGTAGATTTTAAAGATTATGCTGTTGGTAAAAGTACACCTTCAAAAGATACTATTAATGTTGCTCTTTTACAGGATATTCAAACCGCAGCAAAAGCCGCTGGAGTTAAAGTTGATATTACTACCGCAGTTTCTGGGCATGATAAAGGAACAAGACATGAAACAGGTAACGCTGTTGATATTGCAATAATTAACGGTAAATCCGTTAGTCGTTCAAATAGAGCAGATACTGACAAATTCGTTAGTGCATTAGTTTCAATGGGATATGTAAAAAATTCAGAAAAAGGAAATCCTAAAGCTGTCTTAACATTTGGATTTAAAAATCATGATAATCATGTTCACATATCAAATCAAGGAACTTCAAGTTCTGCAATACAACCTGCAACAACACAACCTGAAACCTCACAACCTGAAACCTCACAACCTGAAACAACACAATCTGCCACAACACAATCTGCCACAACACAATCTGCCACAACACAATCTGCCACAACAAAAAAACCAGATGATGACCAATTTGGAATTAATAATATAGACACTAATGCTCCAGAGTATTCTGCATTGACACAAGCAGCATCAAAATTTGGATTAAAAGAAGAAAAAATATATTCAAAATTAGGTAATAGGATTTCAGTTAACAATAGGTCGATTATTCTACCAAAAAACGATAATTATACAATAAAATCACCAGTTAATGGAGTTATTAATAATTATCGTTCTAATAGATATTGTGTTAATCAATTAACCATTCAACACTCTATAGAAGATAAAAAATATTATTTACAATTTTGTAATATATCTCACCCTCAAGTTAATGATGGGAGAAAAGTGTCTAAAGGAGATGTTTTAGGAAAAACATCAACAGATGTTACAGTTTCTTTATTTGACAAAGTATGGAATCAAATATATTTAAACAAAATGTTAGATAAAGAAATTTCCACTGATGTAATTTCTAAGAAAAAAAGTGGTAATAATAAAGATATCGATAAAAAAGATGATAATAATAAAGGTAACAATAAAAAAGAAACTGAATACTACGACCCAATTTATCCATGGTTAGGTAAAAAAATATTTGATATAGGTAAAAAAATACAAGATAAAATGCCATCAATGACTAAAGGAGGAGAACCTAAAACTAAAAATTTCTTTAATAAATATGGTATGACTAATAAGAAAGTGGATGAAAACATAGAAAGAATTAAAACTTTATTAAAATAAAAAAACCCATCGTAAGATGGGTTTTCTATTTTGAGAAAAAGTTATATTATTTAACTTCTACTGCTTTTTCATCTTTTGCAGATTCCACAGATACAACTGTTGAATCTTTCTTAGTTGAATCTACTACTACAGCAGAAGAATCAGATTTTACTTCAGTTGATACTCCGCTTCCGCAAGATGCCAATGCTACGATTGCAAATAATGCTACGATTTTTTTCATGTGTTTTTTGGTTTTTTATTTAATGTTTTTAAACTTAACATACTATAAATATATTTAAAAAGACTTAAATAGTCAATTTTTTTATAAAAATTTTTTGAGTAGAGTAATAGATTTGAACTATTTTATTATTATTTCGCTTTCAGTTTCAATAACGACCCTTGATCCACAACTTAATAAAGGTTTTTCATCACCACTTCCACAATAAACAATCTTACTTGGTCCTAAAATCTCAACCTCGTTGCAATAGGTATTCTTCCTTCCCTGTTTAATGGTGATGACAGGTAAATCAGTCCCTTTGGTCTTATTTGACCTTATATGGTGTTGATTTACGTGTATTTTAGTTTTCATAGTTGGAGTAGGTGGACTCGAACCACCGACATTCACCGTATCAGGATGACGCTCTAACCAACTGAGCTATACTCCAATAAAATGAGGTAGAAGCACCCAAAAAGGGGTTTGGCCTCGGGTTACATCACGTATAGGAGCCCTGTGCTCCAACCCCGATATTGTGCGACGGCCGCATCAGTTTCTACTGAATCCTTCTCTACCTCATCACAAATATACAAAAAATCCCTCTAAAAAATTAATTTAGAAGGATTTTTAATTATAATTTATTTAATCTTATTTCAAGAATCTTAATTTATATAATGTAGAAAAAATTAACTCTTGAAGTCCGTCAATTTGATTTTGAATATAAGATTCTTTAATCCCTTTTCTATTTTTTTCAATATTGCTATCTAATTCTCTAAAGTAACTTATTAATTGTTCTGTTGATTTGTAATCAACCATTTCAACTGTTTTGTATCCTGTGATTATTTCATATTTTCCTTGATAACTTTCAACAATACCATCAATTAGTCCAACAATTTCATCATAATAAGTTCCTAATGCCATATGTTCAGCAAATGATGATTGTGATTTTGTTTGCCAATGGAAAATATGTGCCTGACTTCTTGAATGAAGTAATGTTGTAATCATATCAACAATATCTCCTGTTTCATTTTTTTCTTCTTTTTTAAATTCAACCTCATTCAAGTTCATCACCTTGAATAATTGTTCTTTTGTTAAAGTTACTTTTTTTTCCATACCTATAAATAGTATGATATTAAGAAAAAAAATGGGTGTAAGGACGGTACCGACCCGTCTTTCCTAGCTCCACAAACTAGTGCATCACCTTAATGCTTCAAACACCATAAAACCTATTTATTTAATCTATTTTTAATAATTTCACAATACTTTTCATCAATCTCATAACTAATTGAATCAAATCCCAAATCACTTGCAACTTTACTTGTTGTTCCACTACCACCAAAGACATCAATTATTGTTTGATTTTCTTTTGCTGTGGTCAATATGATTTTTCTAATCAATTCCTCAGGTATTTGACAAGGATGTTCAGTTTTTTCTTTACTGACATTCTTTACCTGATTTATCTCCCACCAATCATATAGTTTTGCCCCTGTTTTACCTTCAGCAATTCTGGCTTGAATTCTTTTATCTTTCAAGTTTTTATATTCTTGTCTAACCTTCCTAAAATCAGGTTTACATCCCCACCAACTAATCAATCTACTTTGTTTTCCTGTATTTGAGTTATACACCCAACAAACCACTTGTTCGCATTTTGCTTTTAATGCTTTTGGTAGCAAATTAATGGTTTCTTCAGGATAATGAATTATCACACAGGGTGTTGGAATTTTTGAGAGTAACTCAATATAATCCTCTTCACTCATGGTGTCTTTATATTCATTATATGAATATCCTTGATTATAAGGTGGATCGGTGATAACCAATCCATCAGGTATTTCACATTCTCTGAAATCCTTATTTACTATTTCTTTCTTCATTGTTATCCGAGCTGGATTCGAACCAACCCTAAATGTACCAAAAACATTTGTGCTACCGCTACACCATCGGACAATAACCAGGAAAGGAGAAGATGGTTCAGTGGACAACTCCTTTTATGATTGGCGTTACTCAGATGATTTCAAACTCCGAAATACCACCTCCATCATCAGGTTACAGTATATCATTCCCCAATCAACCTTTGCACGCATGTCAGGACTCGAACCTGAAACTCCTAGTTTTGGAGACTAGTACTCTACCAATTGAGCTACACACGCATTATTTTTTTATAATACCCGCTATAACAAGAAACTTACGAGCAGATTTCTTATTCTTACAGGCTTTCTTTGTCACTTTTCTAATTGCCTTGACCATTTGGTCTATTTGTTTTTTTCTCATGAGGTCAGTACAGGATTTGAACCTGTGTAAATAGTTTTGCAGACTATCGCCTAAGCCACTCGGCCAACTGACCTTATTTTAATGGGTTCCATTTGTTAATGAAATCCCATGTCTTATTCCTGTAATAAAATCTTCAATCTCACCCTCAGTCATATTTTTATATTTACTCCCAACCATATTCCCAATTTCATTACCACAATCACTTAAATCACCTTCATAATCCATTGAGCGACTATATTCTATTAAACTGAATGCAATCCAAGACAAATCATCACTATTAAATGTTCTTTCCATAATATATGTTTTTTTTATTTAACCATATCAAAATTAAGATTATTATCTGACATTAGTTCACGAAGTTCATCCCTTACTTCTTGATAAGCATCGTACTTATCTTTTGGTAAATCATCAGACGCGTATTTAGTCTTAGACCTCAAAGACTGGTCCAATTCCCATAGTACACTCCAAAATTTGAGACCACTATTTGCCAAATCAAAATCTTGTTGGTCATCAGGTAAGTTAAATTCAAGTATTGCTTTCATATTATTTATTTTTTTAATTCACTTCAATATCTTCCAAAGGTACATCTTCTCCTTGAGTATGCCTATAAACCGTATTGAAAAACTCTCCTAACAATCTATAGTCTTCAGGAATCATATGACAAAAATCAAATGCTGGAATTGCATCATGAATCTTACCTTGAACCACTTTATCAAACTTATCATCTGGTTTGTACTCAAACACAGTATGTCCTCTAAAAATATATTTCATAACTTCCGATTTTGTCTTGTTTTTACTTCCGACTTTGTCATTTTACTATTCCTATTGTTACCCACACCAGCACAAATTCTTGAGCAATACGTATTTTTTTCTTTACATGGTTTTCCACAAACTTTACAATTACTAGTTAATTGTTTATGTGGATTTCCTTCATATAATTTTACAAAATCTTTACCATATTTTGATTCAACATATTCAAATTCGTTATTCAAATTTTCTCTGAATAACACTTTGAGGTTTGACACCGAATTTAATTTTGACTGAACCTGTTCATCAACATATCCTTTTATTTCAATTAATTCACTATTTTTGATAAAATCAGGAACATATTTTCTTTTTTTATTTTTCCAAATATATTCATATGTTTTTTCATTTCTGATAAAACTATGTCCATGTTCAATATTATAAATCACCCAAGCAAGTTCATAACTACTATCACACCAATAACCTTTATACCAACCGCTTTTACCAATACCTGAACCTTTTCTATATCCTCCAGAAGATTTTAACCAACACTCTGGATGATATTTTTTGGGTTTTGATTTAAGATGATTTATTTCATTTCCGCAGCCTAAACAAATTGATTTAACCCACTTAATTTTTTTCCCCTTGCTCCAAGGGATTTGTTTTAAGTTTGCATTTCTTTTTTTCTCTTTTGTTTCTTCACTAAAAACTCTACTATTTCTACATTGTAAAGAACAATAATTAATCAATCCTTTGCTAGGTATAAATTCATTTTCACATTTTTTACAATACGACATATATTCTCTTTATTAATAAATATCACCTCGAACCATAAAAGTAATCGTGATTAAAAAAAGTATTGCTATGGGGAATCGAACCCCAGACTGGTCTTAGAAAGAGACCCGTGATAACCGCTTCACTATAGCAACATTTGTTTTACAAAGATACAACCAATATTTCAAAGAGCCAAAAATAAAAAAACCCCGAACTTCATTTCTGTCGTTCAGGGTCTGTATATGAATATACATCAGGATTATTTTAGAATCTTCCGTCTGAACTACAAAGCATAACCTCATACCAACAAATTTCTTGCTGATGACTAAAGACTGTATGACGCATTGTTGTGTTCATGTTATTATAAATATATGATATTTCTTTAAAATGTCAATTGTACCCCAAGTCGGACTCGAACCGACACGACTTACGTCACAAGTTCCTAAGACTTGAGTGTCTACCATTTCACCATCGGGGCAATTTGTAGTCCGTCGTGGAATCGAACCACGAATATCTCATTAGAAGTAAGAAGTTATATCCATTTAACTAACAGACCATCGTACCTCAGGCGGGAATCGAACCCGCACTACCATTACTGGTAACA
>ENA-OSIY01002303-OSIY01002303.1-marine-metagenome-genome-assembly--contig:-NODE-2303-length-10029-cov-7.841137_pt1 | contig 10029 bp, 5 predicted proteins | sample MGYA00237884_ERZ534233 | MGnify/ENA primary metagenome ERZ534233 (study PRJEB26412, sample SAMN06343840) | marine metagenome | isolation source: estuarine water | place: USA: Columbia River Estuary... | reverse complement strand
TTTTTAATCCAGATTCTGGTTGATGGCCATTTTCGTATTGTAATTCTGAAAAGCCAGCTTCATCTTCATCGCCTTCTTCAAATTCAAAATCTAAAATATCAGGATTGATAATATCCATCCTGCCCCAATTAGGTTTATTTTTATTCGCAACTTTTCTAAGAAGCTGATTGTTAGTGAGACCTTTAGAGCTAATTAGTTCAAAGTCATCTTCTTCCTCATAGCTCCAAGTATTCAAGCTGCCCATGGCTTGAAGAATTGCGTCTGTCATGTGTGCTTCAATAATTTTAGGAGAGCCTTTACGGGCTAATCTTTTGTTATTGTAAATCTTAGAAAAGATCGAACTAGCTTGTGCTATAATTTTAGCTTGTTCGTCATAGTCATGAACATCAGGAGCAATTTCATCTAAAAGTGAATGCATTTGGGCTTCAATATCTTGCATATTAATGTCTCTCACAATTTTGTCTTATGATAATATTTATCGAATAAAAATATTTTACCTTTTTATTTTCAATCATCTATAGTTTTATATTCTACTTTGAATCTTAGATTCCTGACATTTCCGTTAGTAGTTATGTTATAACTTGCTAATTTTGCTGAATCAGGAGCTTTGATTGCTATTCCAAATCTTTTGCTAGAAGCAATTGAATTGGTGGATAAGTAAGCTTTTCCTATATTATAAGAATTGCTCGATCCAATTCCGAGTGGTAACCAAGTATCTGGATTAGAATTGAATAAACCTGTGTCGCTCAATAAAATCCAATCAATGTTGTCTGTATCTAAAATATAAGCTGTCGTTTGGGAATATGTTATTGTTCTCGGAGTAGGAAGTTTTATTCGGTAATTAGTGCTTCCATTTGTTGTTCCTGAAGTTACATAAACTGCTAACTGAGGTAATAATTCATCACTAGAATTTAGATCAGCAGTTCTTTCCCAAGTGTTATTAGTTGAATCTTTAACATAATAAATTCCATTTTTGGTTTTATCTGTTTGGTTTTTAACTAAAATCCTATCACCAGTCTCAAGAGTAATTCCGTCAATGGTGTTTGGAGCTGAACTAAAACTACTTATATTTGCAGTTGTAGCACATTTACAATCATCTAAAATATAGCTTGTATTTACAGGGCTAAAGTATACTCCAGATGTATCAATAGATGGTGTAACAGATTCATCATAAACTAAACCGTAAGTTCCAGAATTATTACTTCCACCAGTGACTTGAATTCTATTTGTTAGTGAAATTTCTGAAGTTAAATCTAAGTCTTGATGCCTAACCATAAACCAAGTTTGAGGATTATCAATTGCATAGATAATATTCTCTTTATCATTTGTTTGATTTTTTGCTAAGAATCTATCTCCTAAAACAGCGCCATTTATTGTTGCTGGTCCTGAAACATTTACATTGTTAGTAGAAGCAAAACCACATGAAGTGTAACTTGCTATATAATTTCTTCTAAACCATGAAATTGGATCTGTTCCTAAAGATGTAAGAGATGGATCAAAATAAAGTTCATAATCTAAATTTCTATTAGCATCAGTTACATAACAATTTGTAATTGAGAAATGACTTGTATTGCCAGAGCCACCAACGGTGACTCTTGACAAATTAATCAAATTATTTTGAATGAATCTTCCAAGATATCTTTCACTGCTAGAAGTTTGACCATTTAGCAAAACTTTATCGTTTTGATTTAAAGGATATCCATCAATCGAATCTGCAAAAGCTGTTGTTAATGCAGTTCCACTTAAGTTTGAGCTTGTTACAACAGCGGTAACATAGGACAGTTCTTTGTTCCTTTTTCTCCAATATAAAGGAGTGTTACCAGATGTATCACCAATAGAGTAACTTGCACTATTAGGCAAAATCATTTCATAAGATTGATTGTTATAAGAAACTCTACCTAATGCTCTAATTTCAGAATTTTCATTAAGATCAGCATCTCTTACCAATGTATATTTGTTTCTGGTGTTAACTGTGTAGACACCGTTTTGTTTTTTGTTTGTTTGATCTTTTAGCAAAACAAGATTGCCAACCACAGATGTAACACCGTTAATATTTTGTATAGAATTCAAATCTGAAATGTTATTAGTGCTTCCAACACTTACAGTGGTAGAATTTCTAGCTGATTCATCTATCCAATATCTAGAAGATGTAGATCTGCTTGTGCTGTCCGGATCATAATAAAGAGAGTATGTACCAATGCCTCCGCTATTGTTCACCAAAGCTCTTGTTGATGTAAATGTGCTAGGGAAATAGCCTGAATATGCCAGTGTTACTTCAAAAGCTGTAGTTTCACTAAATTCATATACTTTTTGATCTCTTTTGCCATATTTATCATGTGTTATAAGAATTGAATTATCATCATAATATGACGATTGATAAGTGGAGCCAATTGATTGAGTAACAGTAGATGAAGTGGTGTTATTATTTTTGAGTAAAACAATTTTTCCAGCAGACAAACTTAAACCTGAAGCCCAACTTGATAAAGCTGTTCCTGACATAAAAGTTTTTTGCAAATAAACTTTACCAGTGAAAATTCCAGTAGAAGCACCTGTACTTGGTAATGTCAAACTTGTGTCATCAAATGTACTAGTGTATTTACCACTAACTTTTCTATAATATCCATCTTGGGACAATCTTGTAGTGAAGAAATAATCTGTTGTACTTCCCAAACTAATAACATGATCTATATCATTTCTGTAAATTTTTGATGATGCAAAATCATTGAGCCAAGTTTTACGATCTCTACTATATTTTATAGATGCAGCACTTGCAGATGGAATTACATTATTAACTTGGAAATATTGTTTTTCTCTTGTCCAGTCAACTGATGTAATAACACTTTTGGTATTAAGAATATCTCTGTCAGCTAATACTTGATCAACTAGGAAGTATCTGTTCATCAAAGATTTAGATGTTTGATTATATTTTGGAATTGTTGAATCTCTGTAAATGTAAACAAACAATTCAGCATTTGTTGCAGATAATGTTGAAGTTAGAATAATTTGACCAGAAGATGGAATTACCGTAACTTGGTCATCAACATTCAATGAAGTTTTAGTTCCAGCTCCATCAATTATAAATATATCTGCGATTGTATTTGAAAATGAACCTAAATTATAATTTTTAGAGTTCCATCTAAATGTAGTTCCAGCACCAGCATCTTCATATCTAATCAAGTCTACAGTGTTAGAACCAAGAAAATCTTCTATAGTGTGCCAAGAAGCAATTTTTAATCTTTTTGCAAAATCTAAATGTCCATTTACTGCACGATTCTTAACTTTTCTAAGATAATATGTCCAATTTGAAGAATTTATATGAACAACTTGATAAATACCATTAACTACTGGAATAGTTGATTCATTCCAATAATCTTCATTAGTTTGCTCGTAATAAACTCTATCTCCCAATTGATAATAATAAAAAGTGGTGTCACCAGATTTTTGACTATATAATCTTGACCCTCTATTTATTATCAGCATATCCCCATTGAGAATGTCAGATTTATTTATGTCCCCAGCTATTTTATGCTGGATAGGCGCTAGTTTAGGAAAAGCTTGGAAATTTGTGTAATCTCTTGTCAAATTTACAATTGAATCTTTAAACCACACTTCACTACCTGCGTTAATATGGTTGTCATCATCAGGAGTTATAGCACTTGCACCAAAGCTTGCACTTCTTACACTATATGAAATTTCTCCTTGCATGAGGATATTATCAAATGTAAAAGCCGTTCCTCCTAAGAAGTATCCATTTTCAACAAAGACATTTGTTGGTCTTTCATAAGGTGAAGCTGCGTATTTAACACTAGTTCCTGACACAAATTCTGTCGAATAATTGAAGTCCTCATGTTTTTGTAAATAAACACTTGAACCCATACTAGCAGTGACACCAATTACTCGGTAAACACCATTATATGTAGAGCCTGTTGAAGAAGCTGTACCAACATAAACCAAAATATCGTCAAAATTATTTACAAGTGTATTTGTTGAATTTTTTCTAACAACTCTTGAAATCGCTGTACCTGCAGAAACTGGAAGACTAGCTTCAGATGCTATATTTAATACACCTTTGACATTATAATCTTGGAAATTTTGTTGATACCAATCGATGTCAAGTTCTTGTAAGACTGAACTGCCTTTGCCATCTGTAGTAAAATATTTTTCATATCCATTGTAAGATGGAAATACCACTTCTGGAACATAGAAAATATGATTTGTTGCTCCAATTGTAGATGCTTGATATATACCCTTGATTTGTGATCTTAAATTTGGCGTAACTGAATAAACACCTAAAGAAGATGTAGTCAACACTTCTTTGTAAATATCTTTCATCCAGCTTTTTAATCCTGAAGCATAGTTGAAAGCATTTTTATATCCTGTGCCTACTGTTGCTTGATAAATGCCGTTTATTAGGTTATTAGATGTATTTACTAAAACTGTTGAACCTGTGGAAACATTTACATCAAAATCATCTGGAGTTATATAAACAGAAGACATTTTGTCTTTAGTGGTTTCTGCATCACAGAAAGAGTAGTTCACTGATGTTATGTCTACAAATTTTACATTTGTAGATCCAGCAGATGTACTTGCTCCATCAGCATACAAGAAGTATGTCTTACCACTACCAACAGTCCCTCCAGTTACTTTGATTATAGATCCTCTGTCAATTGTAAATGTTGAATAAAAATCTAAACCTAAAGTACTTCCAGAGCTAGATGTGATAACATAAATGCCATTCTGAGAAGCTGTAGTTGCTTGACCTGCTACTAAAACTCTTTGAGAATTAGCAATTCCAGCATTATTAAACATTGATTGATTTACAGAAGCAAAATTAGTAACTTCAGTGTTAATCAAATTACCCACAGGAAGATAATTGTAAGCTATATAAGAATCTGAAATGTTTATTGTGTCAGCGTTTAATATGAAATTAGTTTTGGTATCATTCATCATGTACCAATAATCGCCACCAATTGTATTTCTACTATTTGTAGTTCTTACAATAAATGGTTTTAGTTCGCTTACAACTGTTCCATATCCAGCAGTACGAATCCAATATGCAGTGGAGCCTAATCCACCACCATCTATATTTGCAACTGTATAGACTCCATTGTAAGAATTGTTATAATGTTTTACTAATACTTTTTCATTTAAGTTTAAAGTAGTAGCAACACCAGCATATGTTGTAATTTGTCGAGGTGTAGAATTGAATAATCCAGCGTTACTAGCTCCATAAGAGAATCCTACAGCACTTCCAGTTGAAATTTCATAATAATAATCAACAGTTCCAACAGTGTAAAAATGAGTAGCATCTGTCCAGTTTAAATCGGTGGTGGAGCCTACACCAGTTGTTTGAGCTAATCCTGAATAGAATCTATAATATTTTCCACTTCCAACACTTCCATAATTAACTTGGACATTGACAGGATTATTAGAAACTATATATTTAGATATGTCATCCCAAAAGTCATCAGATGAACTTGAGCTTTGAGGAGTGTTTATAACTGTATTTTTGCCAGAAGATGTTAAGCTTGTGACATAATAAATACCATTTTGGGGTTTAGAAGTTTGATCTTTTACTAGAACACGATCATTAACACTTACAGTTTTAGAATCAATTACCGTTGATGGGTAAGTAAGTCCAGCGCCTGACACTTGCAAATTCTCAGTAGTTGCACATTGAACATTAGCAAGTTTATAAATAGTACTACGATCAACCCATTTTACTGATGTTGTACCTATTTGAGCAGATTGAAATGGTGTGTAAAAAGCATTATATGCATAATAAGATGTACTTCCAGATGACACTGTTTTGCCAAATGTAATCCAATCTTCAGCATATACATAAGACAATCCAGTGCCAGAAGTTCTTGAGGCTAAAATTTTATACAAACCATTTTCAGCTGGTAAAGTTTGTTTATTAACCAAGATTATAGAATTTTGATCTATCTTCACTCCATCAATATAGGTTGGAGCGACCATCCTATTTGTGGAACCTAAAAGATCAAATGAGAAATTAAATCCTGTAGCAACATTTGCTTTTGTAAGATTAGTAATGTTTATAGAATCTAATAAAGTTACTCTTACATCAAAACCTAAATCTTGAAGTAATTTTATATTATCAGTTTTCTTAACTACAGGATATGAACTATTTGTGTAAACATCTGCATATTCATTTTCTACCCAGATGTTGATGTTTTCCACGCTTGTATTTAGCCATTTAAGTTTGAATAATCTTTTATTCCATGAACCACTAGTAATTGTTCCAAATCCAGCAAATGGAAGTTCAGGTGTAATTTCACTAGTTAGATCTGATGTACTTAATTCCGACCAAATAAGAGCATGTGCCATCGTTTTATTTTCTTCGAGCTTCTGGTTTATTAAAGATTGCGCTTGCTACAGCTGCTAATTCGGATCTTTCTACTTTTTGTAAAGTAACAGAAGCAACTAAGTCATTAATTTTGCCTCCAGAAATAGCATGAGCAAGTCCGTTAGATTTAGCATCAAGGTAAGGATTTTCCACTTGAGAAAGATCTCCAAGTAAAATCACTTTACTGCCTTTACCACAGCGTTCAACAACCATTCTAGCTTCTCTTGCTGTAATATTTTCAGCTTCATCTAATATAATTATCGCTCTTGGGATACTACGTCCTTGAATAAAAGCTAAAGCTTCTACTTCAATGATTCCATCTCTACACATTTCTTCAAAAATGTTGTTTGATGAGATCGATCTGTTACCCAAAATTTGTTCAATATTATCTTTAATAGGGCCTAACCAAGCAGCAATTTTGTCAAATTTATCTCCAGGTAAAGCTCCAATATCTTTTCCGCCAACAGGAATCAATGGTTTCATAACAATAATCTTGTCATATATTCCCTCGTTGATTAATTGCAATGCTGCAGCTAATGCAAGGAAAGACTTTCCTGTTCCAGCTTTACCTGACAATGTAACTAATGGAACTGTTAAATCACCTAAAATTTCCAAAGCACATTTCTGTTCTAAATTTTTTCCGATAATGCCAGAATAAGCTTTAACGTTAGCATTAGATTTGTCTTTTAATACTGTCAAAATTCCTCTTTTATGATATGTAGGGCATTTAGCTTCTCCATATTCAAAAATGATAAATTCGTTAGGGTTTGCATCTTCAATTTTACTTTGTAATTCTGCGGAAAGACTCTTAACTTCAATGTCAGGTTGTCTCCACAGAATTTTCCAATCTTCTTCTAATGTACATGGAACAAATCTTGTGCCAGTGTATTCTCGATCTTCAAGTTGATCAGATTTGTAATTTTCAGCTTGACATCCCCAAGTTATAGCTCTGATTCTCAAACCAGTGTCTTTAGTAACAATAGCTACTTTTTTTCTTGGGTTATTAGCTTTTAATGTTAAGCAGCTTTCAATTATTGCATTATCTGAGTGAACCTTAACAATATTAGGTCTCTCATTTTTTTGCAATGGTGATTCGGTATTGAATACATAAAGTCTGCCATTTTGTTCATTGATTTTCACTCCCTTAAGAAGATCAGGAAGAGTAAAGTTTTCTAAGTTTCTAAAAACTTCTCTAGCAGACCATCCGACACTTTCTTTTCTAGTTTTGATGTCGTCAAGATCGTCTATCACGGCCAATGGAATGTAGATATCGTTGTCTCCAAATTTATATAAAGCTAGTGGATCATGTAAAAGTACGCAGGTGTCAATGATGTAAATATGCTTAGCCAATATAATAATCTCCAATCAGAGAAGTGTTCAAACTCCATATCTTCTTCTCAAAGCTGTTTGCTGAACCCTACATTAGTCACCGAGTTTATCGAGAAAATCAGCAGCATTTTTGTTATCATCTGTGTAGAATGATTTTAATTTCATCACTGAGTTAAGTTTTTCTTTATCAAATTTTCTAAGTTGTTCAGAGCTCATCCAATTAGATTGATTTTTTACTTTTTTGATTTTGGAAGATGAATTGCCTTCTTTGAAATCTTTTAAATCATTCTCTAGAACTTCAGACAAATATTTATAAGTGTCATCAATTGAAGTAGATTCTAAAAATTCATAATCCAAATAAGAAACTTTATTTATCGACCCATTCATAAGTGTTTGACCATTAGGATTAAACACTGCATCATCTTCTCTACTAAAATATAAACTTGCTCTAGGAATGCAAATGTAAATCTTAAATGGTAATGAATTTTCTATATTTTTAGAACTAGTTAATCTTAAAACATCTTCTTCATCATGAACTAAAGCTAAAACTAATTTTGCATTTGAATCCTTAATTTGCCAATCCCATTCATAATTGTGTTCATTAGATGTTGGGAAAAATGCTGGTATAATTCCTAAGTTATTTTTGTTTTCATTTATTTTAAGGAATAAACCAAATCCAATGCTATCTTCAGGGGTGCCTTTTCTATATGTGCCGATTTTATTCCAATCGATTTGAAAATCTTCGCCTTCTAAAGATTCAACATTAAATTCATCAAAATATCCTTGATCATAAATTTTCTTCAACAAAGGATCTTCTAAAATTCTTCTCGCTCTTACAATATCTAAAAAAGCTTCTTTAGAACCGCCAAAATCAGGATGGCATTTTCTAGCTCTTTTACGGAAAGATATTTCTATTTTTTCAGATAGTTCAATTTTATCCTGGCGAGATTTACCAGTAGGGAGATCTTCTTTCGTTAGCTCTAAAAGTTCGTAATAGTTTTTGGTAAAATCTATAATTTTTTTAGGATCAAATTCTTGTGACATGCTAGTATTGTAAAAGAATTTTTAGATTGAGATAGAATATAAATTGTATGTGGTATAAATACGCTTTAAATGTTAATTTATTTGGTCTTCCTGTTATGGACAGACAATATAAAACTGAAAAACAAAAGAAGAGAGAAAGACAAAGAAAAAAACTTCTTCAACAATTACAGTATGAAGAAAATCTTACTCCTGAAGAAGCGATTGAAGCTGTCGAAGAACAATTGCCAGTTACACCTGAAGAAAATGATCCTGAAGCACCTATTGATGAATCAGATTTAGATGTAACTGATCCTACTCCAGAAACAGAATTTACACCTGAAGATTTACAATCTAATATCCAACAAATTGAATTCGACCCAACATCATTAATAGACTTTGAAAAAAGACATGATAATTGTCGATGTACAATGGAACAATTTCCAATTTTTAACATGGGCAAAATGATAGAAGTGAAAAGAGTTTGGAAATATAACGATACAGCTTGTGAAGAATGTATTAGAACTGGTGATTTCTTCAATGAATCTGAAATAAAAAGACTCTTGAACAAAGGCATTCCTAGAAATTTAATTCCTTAAGATATCTTTTCTTCAGTGGCTTTGATCTTACAATTGTACCCTGATAAATTTATATCTAATTTTTTTCTCAATATTTTTCTATTAATAAAGTTGTTTCTCTTTAGCTTCTCTAAAAATCTTTGTTGAATAGATTGCTCAATATCTGATTTATTAATGATTTTCATGATCATTGATTTGATTTTGTTTACATCTAATTCGACATGAAGTAAATTGTAAAAAATTATATTTTCAAATGTTAACAATTCTTTTTGATAGAATGAAAATTCACTTAATGACAAACTAGAATACATGCTAAGTAAGAAATACTTTATTGTATTGAATTTTTTAATATTGATGCTTGATAAATCATGTATGAATTCAATATTAAATAAATAATCTTCAATTCCATACACTTGATTTAAATCTCCATCTTCACTAATTAGATATAATGCTAGAAGAAAATTATCTTTGGATATTATCAACAAGGGCTGTCCGGAAATTCTTAAATAAAGATCTGGTACATTAATCTTAATATCTACACCTATAGCGTGATGTTCTAGTTCATTTTTTCGTAAAAAAGTTAGATAAGCTTTCATTTCAATATGAGGTTTTCGATTAGTAAATTTTCATTATAGAAGTTGATTAGTCCATAGGAATTTTTCCAATCTGTCTCTTATACACATCTCCGAGCCCACGAGACAGGCAGAAATCTCGTATGCCGTCTTCTGCTTGAAA
>ENA-OSIY01002301-OSIY01002301.1-marine-metagenome-genome-assembly--contig:-NODE-2301-length-10030-cov-5.989852_pt1 | contig 10030 bp, 15 predicted proteins | sample MGYA00237884_ERZ534233 | MGnify/ENA primary metagenome ERZ534233 (study PRJEB26412, sample SAMN06343840) | marine metagenome | isolation source: estuarine water | place: USA: Columbia River Estuary... | reverse complement strand
TTTCTGCCTGTCTCGTGGGCTCGGAGATGTGTATAAGAGACAGTTATGATACAGGTGTAGCGGGATATCTTGCAATGAGCGGATTGGATATTGCTAAAGGACTTCAAGAAGAAGATTTTGTTGGCGTGGCAACCCAACTATTTGATAAAGGTGGCACCCTAATCACAGATGCAATCAAGAAACTAGCGTTGGCTGGTATGGAAACACTTGGTGGAGGACAAGGACTTCAACAAAATTTTGATAAGATATTTGGTCAGACCCTTAATCCTTATATAGAAGTGGCATTTCAATCTTCAGGAATGAGAACATTTGATTACACTTTTAAGTTTGCCCCTAAATCAAAAGCAGAAACAGACGAAGTAAAAGCAATCATAAACCTGTTTAGATTTCATATGTTACCAGAAATGAAAGGCACATCACATAGATACCTAACATTGCCATCAACTTTTGATATTCACTACATGTGGCAATCTGGGATAACTGCAGCAAAAGAAAATAGTTTCTATAATAAGATTGCAACTTGTGTGTTAGAAAGATGTGATGTTAATTATACGCCAACTGGCGTTAAATCTTTTGATGATGGCGCACCAACAGAAATAACAATGAGTCTATCATTTAAAGAAACAGAACTACTTACGAAACAGAAGATAAACGACGGATTCTAATGGCATATTCAGAGAAAGTATTAGACCACTACGACAACCCACGCAATGTGGGTAAGATGGATATGAACGACAAGTCAGTCGGTACGGGCATGGTCGGGGCACCTGCGTGTGGTGATGTAATGAAACTACAGATAAAAGTCAATGGAGGCGTCATTGAAGATGCGAAATTCAAGACTTACGGGTGTGGTAGTGCAATTGCTTCATCATCCCTGTTGACAGAGTGGGTAAAGGGCAAGACACTAGACGAGGCAAGAGCAATAAAGAACATAGATATCGTAGAAGAACTCAGTCTACCGCCAGTAAAGATACATTGTAGCGTACTGGCCGAAGATGCAATCAAGTCTGCGATTAAAGATTACACAAACAAGAATAGGACACACAGATAATGGCATATTTTAGTAGATTTCCACTCATGGTTTATGATGTAGCAGGCAATGAGAACTATAAACTATTGCCTGATATACTCAAACGAGTAAAACTTCGTTCAGGGTTGCGCTCAGGTTCATTTCTATTTGATGCATATGATGTGATTGACGGTGAACGACCAGAAGATATTGCGTTTCAATATTACGGCGATGCTCAACTACATTGGGTGGTGTTAATGACGAACAATATTACAGACAGATACTATCAATGGCCCCTATCACAACCACAGTTTCAAGAACACCTAGCAGACAAGTATGGGTCTGGCAATGAAGATTCTGTACACCACTACGAGAAAACAACAGATAGTGGTAAGACTTCATCAAGTGGTCCTAACGACTTCTCACACAAGGTAGAGTGTAATTCAGATGACGGCGACCCTGATATCATCACAAACAGAATATACGAACAAAGGAAACAAGACGAGTATAGGTCGATACGAATACTAGATAAACGATTCCTAGACACATTTTTAGAAGAATTTGATAACCTTATAGCAGAATAATAAATCATGGCAAACAAAAACCTAGAATTTGCAGGCGACTATGACTTGCAATATGTTTATATATCTAATCATAAAGGTCAAGGAAGAACACACAGCCTAAGAGGTGAGAACATCACCCAAATGATAGTAGAGTTAAACATCTATGAAGGCATATATAAAAGTTCGATAACAGGTTCAATGGTCATTGCAGACACAACAAACCTTATTGGCAATCTGCCAATTCAAGGCACAGAGAGAATATTCTTTAAGTTAAATAACAAATTAACTAATAACAGTTACGCCAACACTTTAGACTTTACAGAGAAAGGCGGTCATCCTTTACATGTATACAAAGTAACTGATAGAAAACAACTAAACGACACAACCCAAACATATACCATACACTTTGCTAGCAGAGAGTTTGTTCGTAATCAAAGAGTCAAAGTGAGTGAATGTTTTAGTGGTCGTATAGATGAGGCAGTCTATTCAATCTTTCAAAGACCTGAATATCTTGATAGTAAGAAGAAACTATACTTTCAAAAGTCAAGAAACCAAGACAAGGTTGTTGTGCCTAATGTAACGCCGTTTGATGCTATTCAGATGTTAAGTAAGAGGGCGATGCCTGATTCTTTTCGAGATAGTGGTGTAGGGTATCTGTTCTTTGAAACGCCAAGAGGGTTTCATTTTCGCAGTTGGGAGAGTTTATGCATTGGCAAGAACGGAAAACCAAGAGAAATCAAACAAAAGTTTAGATATGTACAAGTTCCTGTAGATAGATTTGGTCATGAGGTACTTGATGAAAAGGGTGAACCTTTAGATAAGGTAGTGGAAGGATACAGAAATGTAGAGAGTTATGAATTTAAGAACAACTTCCATGATGTGGCTGCAAATACAGCACTCGGCACATATGCTCATACTGTTATAACACATAATATATTTGACAAATCATACAAAAAAGACAAGTATCACTATCATAATTCATTTCAATCAACAGGTCATGTAGATAATAATGGTGGGTACGGCAACACAGCAACATACACAACAAGCAATCCGATGATAGTAGAAACGCCTGTTGACTATGATGTGGTAGATGGCGACACAAGACAAAAGGGTGTAAGTGATTTCGCTGAGTCAAGAATCTCAGTCATGCCAACGACACAATACCTACATAACGAAGATACAGGTAGTTATGGTGTAGATGTTGCACAAGATGGCGTGTTAGAGGGCGAAAGAATATCACTCAAAAATCAACTACATTCTGGCACAAGACTACAAATGACAGTCAAAGGGCAAGCATGGTTACAGGCAGGCGACCTCATACAATTTGATGTACAGACAGTAGAAAATCGTGATAATGCAACATACAGACTTGACCCACAACTATCAGGACGCTATGTCATATCATCTATAAGGCATAGAATAGCCGGCGACCAGTATCGACAAGTACTTGAATGTATCAAAGACAGTTCCCCGAAACCATATGGCATTGGCAGAAAGTCATACGCCGAGATAGCAGGCGAAGAAAAGTCACCATCGACACCATCAGATATAGACTACACCTAACCTCTCATACCCACAGTCCCCTTAGAAGATTTTTCCCAGCCGACCTTCTCCCAATAGTCTTACGACACCTCTACCGAGACTCTCACCGACTCAGAGTATAACCCATATAAATAGCCTTACAAACATCACATAAAAGGAGATATTTATGGTTTGGAGGATATCAAAAGAAAGTACGGAGAAAGAAGTAACAGACACACAAAAGACCGCATTTTACGGTCTGGTATTAATCGTCCCATTAGGGTTACTCGCATGGGGCATAGAACATTTACAGTATATCGGCTAACGCCGCTAGAAGTTAAACATAGGATAGTATATGAGCAAGACATTCAAAGAATTTGCCGAAGCATGCTGGGACTCACACAAACAGGTCGGCACAAAGATATCAAGTAGAACAGGTAAAAGAGTACCGAATTGTGTACCCAAGAACGAAGATAACCTAGAAGAAAAGAAGGTGAAGATTCGCAAAGGGGACAAAGAACTACTTGTATGGGACGCTGAACTAAGAACATATCAACAGATGGGTTGGAAGTTAGTAAGTCAAACAAGTTTGCCTGAAACTTTAGAAAGTAATATTCCACACGAACTCTATGACCTATCAGAACTCGGCCCAGCTGCAATGAAACGAAGAGCGAGAATGAGGGCGAGAATGGGTATACTACAGAAGAAGTATGGTGATGCTAGTAAGGCCGGCATACACCCTAGTAGAGTATCACAAAGGCATAATAAGATGACCGTTAAAAAGAGGTAGATATGAATAAGTTTATAGTAACAATACTATGTGCCATGATGCTATCTTCATGTGCATTATTAGATAAGATACAGAGTGATAGATTAGAAGTCGCAACACCGCCTACAGTAGAAGGTATAAGAGGGTAATGAAGTGAATAAACTGCTATATTGGGTAGTGTTCAAAGTATCGTATCACATAGGGTTCGTGTATCATTTCATAAAAGGTCTAGTGTTGCGTAGATGGTAAACCTTTGTTGTATATACGAATTATACGAATAAAGAGTGTGTAATAGTGTTTTATGTTCGATAAAAGCGAATACTAATTAAATAGGTGGAAATGACAGGATGTTAGTGGTATAAAGTCCGAGAGGTATCGGTACAGGAGAAAAAGTTTATGAGTGAATTTATGGGGAAGAACGGGTTTCAATGGTTCGTGGGCGTTGTCGAAGATAGACAAGACCCTAAGACCCTCGGACGCCTGAGAGTTAGGTGCTTAGGGTATCACACAGAGGACCTGATTAAACTCCCAACGAAAGACCTACCGTGGTCGCATGTGATGAACCCCATTACTTCTGCTACTGTGAGTGGGCTTGGGCAGACTCCATTAGGTGCCGTAGAAGGCACATGGGTGGTTGGTTTCTTCCAAGACGGCCCTGACGCTCAGCAACCCATCATCATCGGAACCCTCCCAGGAGTTCCCTCAGAGCTGCCTGACATTAACTCAAAGAAAGGGTTTCAAGATGCAGTCAACGGCGTCTACCCTAAGTACAAAGAAGAAACAGATGTCAACCGCTTAGCAGTCAATGATGCCGACTTACCTCACTCTACTCTTACGATACGAAAGGAAGATAGAACTGTTAGTATAGGTCGTGCAGACTTTGACCCGGTCGAACTTGGTCGTGCTAATGCAACGGCAAAGTCTATTGAGGGCGATGACGGCACAAACTTCAGCGAACCCCTGACCCCATACGCCTCTACCTACCCACATAACCATGTCTATGAGAGTGAAGGTGGTCATGTACGAGAGATAGACGACACGCCTGGTGCAGAGAGAATACATGAAAGGCATGCGAATGGTACAGGCTATGAGATACACCCGAATGGTGATAAGGTCACAAGGGTGAAGAAGGACAACTACGACCTCATCTATGGTCAACAGTACACACACATTAGAGGCAATCAGAGTACCACCACTAATGGTGGCGTTAAGGTCTTTGTCAATGCAGCTGGCGCTGGTGCAGACGGCCCTCCTGGTCAAGCAGTAACAAAGTATCACTACACTATACAAGTAGGTAAGAACGCTAATGTAAACATACAGGTCGATAAGGGTGATGTGAATGTAGTAACGACCGATGGTGATATCAACCTCAAGAGTGGTAAAGACATAGTGCTAGATGCAGCTCAAGGGATACGGCTTAAGAGTAAGAGCTTAGATTCTGAGCAAAGCGGAGATTGGAATGAGACCACTCTGAATAAGACAGAGAACACAACAGCACATACTATGAAGTCAAAGACAACAGCATTAGACGGCGATACCTCTGTGAATATAACAGGTGGTCGTATTGACTTAAACTAAACAGCCCCCCCTCGAAACTCAGCAGTATTCGCTAGAGTACATAAGGGATCCCTTAGGGTATAGATAACTTAGATAGAACGCTGACTCAGAACTTTCCTATACAAAAATATACAGATTTTTTTTCGCAGGCTAAAAACATGAAAATACTAAAAGCACTAGGTAACGCAGTCGACCCTAACTACTGGGCAGAACGCATAGGCACTAAGAGTGGTGCATACGATAAGGCACATGGTAGTAGACTTGCACAATGGACTCGTAGTCTTACAGGATGGCGATGGTGGGCATGGCAACTCGGCCCTTGTGTTCTACTCTTTATACTCATAGAGAAAGGTCTGAACATGATACATATGACAATGTTGCCCTGGTGAAAGGTTACATACCCCCTAACAGAACAATGACTATTACACTCTCGCCCTCTGCATTGACTAAACTACAGACTCTATACGACCCTTCTAAGTACAGAGGACTTCGTGTAGCAGTAAAAGGTGCAGGGTGTTCAGGTATGCAGTATGTACTTGAATGGTCTATACATAAGAACTTAGAGGACCTCGAAGCAGTCTACGAGGGTATACCTATACTCTCAGATGCAAAGTCAGCCGTCTATGTAGATGGTGCAATGTTAGACTGGCAGGTGAAAGGTCTGAATGAAGGGTTTGAATTCGTGAACCCTAAAGAGAAGGCACGGTGTGGGTGTGGCGAATCTTTTCTCATGTGAGGGCTTGACAAAGGTATTGTAGTAGTGTATAATACTAACTAATGACACAATATGAACAACGCAGGCGAACACGATACACACTCGAATGGGTGAGAACGATATCTGCTGTTACTGTTCTTCTACTACAACTACTAATACTATATCACATACTATGACAACTATACTCTCTACACTTATTGTTACACTGGCCACCATTGGTCTATTATCGAATTTTCTCTTTATCTTTTTTATGGACTCACTAGAGGAGGCAAACAATGGTCTTTGAGATTCATAAACAACATAAACTCTGTGACCAACTTGAAGAACGAGCATACGAATGGGTGGTTCACGATATAGAACAAGCCTTTAATGTAGAGGCTGGGGAGAATGAATATGGGTATGACGAAGATATCATCTCTGTTCTGAATGAGGACAATATCATTACGATTGAAACCTATTTAGAGTCTGATGAATGGATTGAAGGGTACTGTCGAAGTGCATTGAACGGAATTGTCGATAGATGGTATGAAGAAAACGAGGTGGCCAGAACATGGTGATTGCTAGAGGGTTTCAAGGTACTCGTAAGAAAACAAGTCAAGGGCATCGTTGGATTAAGTTTTCTAGTATGAACAAGTCAAAGAAAAAATCTTTTAAAAGGTATCGAGGTCAAGGCAAATGATTTTTGTAAATGATGTGATTAATCACGAAGAGCATAAAAGAATGTATTTAAGTCGTATTGAAGAATACAAGAAAACTCACGATTCGATTATGCCTATTGGTTATACTGCGCTTCCTTCAGAACTAGAAAAGGTTTCAAAAGACCATGTGGTTCATTCTGACTTTCATATCGCCGATAAAAATCACCTAGACTTCTTTAAAGAGCTCTTTACAAACACAGATATGCGAAATCTGTTGACAAAGATTGGAGGGGATTTGCACCTGAACGAATTTGGTGAATTTACATGGATGCTTGAAAGTGTTTGGTTTCAACAGTATGAAAAAAATGGTGAACATTGTTGGCACAATCACCCCCATTGTCATTTTACAAATGTTTATTTTTTAGAAATGCCTAACGAGAAAGATAAGACCGAAGTCTTAGGGTTGAATAACAAGTTATACTCATATGAAGCGAAAGAAGGGCAAATGATTACATTCCCAGGATTTCTACAACATAGGTCAAACGCTATTACTTCAGATAGAAAAACAATAATATCTTTCAATACAAGTTATCAAGTACCCAAGTTTATGTCGTAGACTTATAAATATAACTGTAAGATTATGTACCTTGTGAACAATCTAATAAAGGAGAAAATAAAGATATGAAAAATTCTTATGTTACTCTACATAGAACATTAGACACACAGATTCGAGCTCTTGAATCTGCACCCCACCCCAACCTATCACTTATCACAGACCTCAAGAAGAAGAAACTTCAACTCAAAGAACACATTGAGTTAGGTACACCTTTGCCTAAAAATGCGGTGAAGAAGTATCAGTCTATGATTGAGTCGAATAAGGCATCAAGTAAAAGTATAAGGAAACAAAGAAAGATAGTAAAACATCAGCACAACGAAGAACTTCGTAGGCGCCTTTCACAACTGGCGAGCTGATATGACTACAAACAATCTATGGTTCTGGATGCAGAACCGAAAAGAAGAGCCTGTGCGTGAGGGCATTCCCGTTTATGCAAAACAGTATGAAGAAGGTTATGTATCAAAGGTGGAAATTGTTCATCAAACAGAGATTAGTTGTTCGAGAGGACACCCGACTCACTATATGAAGATACGGCCTGTTTACGACACATACGGATACAAAGAACCAGGTCGAATTGTTTGTGAGAAGTGTGGTACACTCTACAGACTAATGGAACCTACCTTAGAAGAATGACAGGATACAAGGTACACAAGGAATACATTTGGCACTTCACTTGTGTATCTTGTAATGGCTATTGGAGTATTGCAACGATGGATGAGTGGGTGCCTAAGACAATGTTCTGCCCTCATTGTGGAAAAAAACAAATGAATGATTCAGAGTTAATACAACATGTCTGAGAATTGGGATAGCATTAGAGCCCAGTATCAAGGCATTTTAAAAAATCTTCTGAATAATATAGACATCTGTAATGAGCGTTATCTCAAAGAAGGTGAAATTGGATATATGATTCAAAGAGATGTCTATATTAAAGAACTGACTGAAATGAAAACTATGATTAAACAAAAAGAGAAAATGAGCATGTATAAATAGTATGACAGCGTAACGAAGCGTTCGTCCGTGGATAAAGAAGTCCTTTTTTAACAAAGAAAAAGGAGATATAAAATGAATAATACAATCTTAGAATATGTTTGGTTAGGTGCCAACAACGAACTAAGAAGTAAAACAAAGGTGATGTCGAAAGCGATATCGAAAGTCGAAGAAATGCCTCTATGGTCTTTTGATGGTTCTTCTACAGCACAAGCGCCAGGTAATCATTCTGATTGCATACTTAAACCAGTTAAAGCGTACCCTAATCCCTTTCATGAAGGCGAGGGTTATTATCTTGTGATGTGTGAAGTCTTTAATGACGAAAGTAACAAACGCATAGAAATCAAAGGCGATAGTCAAACCTATTGGTTTGGTTTTGAACAAGAGTATGTTATCTATCAAGACGGTCGCCCTCTAGGATGGCCCGAAGAAGATGAACCCGGTGCTCAAGGTCCTTACTATTGTGGTGTTGGTGCTTCTAATGTCGCTGGTCGAACCTTTGTTGATGAACATATGAAACTATGTTTAGATGCTGGTATTCGTATGACAGGCACAAATGCAGAAGTCATGTTAGGTCAATGGGAGTATCAAGTCTTTGGCACTGGTCAAAAAGGTGCTGGTGATGATTTATGGATGTCAAGATACATTCTTTCCCGTCTGGGAGAAGAATACGATTATGATATCAACCTAGAACCGAAACCTATAAAAGGTGATTGGAATGGGTCAGGTCTACATTGTAACTTCTCAACAGATGCAATGAGAAGTAATTCTTCTTTAGGTGTCTATCAAGACATTCTAAGCAAGTTGAGTAATAGACATGATGAACACATTGCAGTCTATGGTAAGAATAATGACCAACGCTTAACAGGCAAACATGAAACTGCTAGTATAGATGAGTATACTTATGGTGAAGGCGACAGAGGTGCAAGTATAAGAATACCTGTTGAAACTGTTGATGCAGGATATAAAACGGGTTATCTTGAAGATAGACGCCCGGCATCTAATGCTAATCCATATGAAGTAACAAAAGTTATTATCGATACGATAACATAATGGAAACGAAACTAGTAATCTACACAACCATTTGTATGGCGGTTATGCTTAGTATTGTATATCTAAGTTTAAGTTTCATAGCAAGTATAGTCCACTAATGTATCATAAATACAACAGCGTGTTGTGTCAATGCAAACTCTTATAAATACTAGTGATATGATGTGTAAGTGGGATATCAAAGATAATAACTATAACTTATAGGAGAAAAAAGTGAAAAAACTTTTAATCGCAGCTGTGGCTGCAATGATGTCAGCAACTTCGTTTGCAGGCATTAGTTTATCGGGTGAGTATACAGGTACTTTTAATGATTCAGGTGTATATACCCAAGACTTAACGACAACACTAGTTGGTTCTTCAGCAGCGGGTGCTGTAACTGTTACTCTTGATGAGGCATTTGCAGTAGACGATATGTATGTAGAATCTACTCTTGCTGGTGTTAAAATAAAATTAGGCGACTGGTCTGGTACTGATGCTGACTTCAGCAAACTAAATGCTTCAACTACTGTAGGACCTGCAACTGTTGGTGCTACACAAGTTTCAGGCGGTGCAACTACTTTTGATGCAGGCATGACTCTTGCTGGTGTTAAAGTAGATGTTACTAA
>ENA-OSIY01002300-OSIY01002300.1-marine-metagenome-genome-assembly--contig:-NODE-2300-length-10032-cov-7.445304_pt1 | contig 10032 bp, 11 predicted proteins | sample MGYA00237884_ERZ534233 | MGnify/ENA primary metagenome ERZ534233 (study PRJEB26412, sample SAMN06343840) | marine metagenome | isolation source: estuarine water | place: USA: Columbia River Estuary... | reverse complement strand
GTGGGCTCGGAGATGTGTATAAGAGACAGTATTTATAGTAATAATAATATTAATTGTAGGGTTCTTTGTAAATAAAAGAACTAGTGAACGTGATATAAATACAAGCAATAATTTATCGATACCCCCTTCATATGGTTTATCTAATTTATCAGTAAACCCTTCTTATGGATTATCTAATATAACCAGTGATGTATTACTTAATCCATATCAACCTCCACTGAGAGATGACAGAATTGGCACACGAACAAAAGGGTATGATAGTGAATATAGACAAATTGGTATTCTAACAAGACATAATGGCAGTGAATTAATTTTACCTTTAATGGGTATACCAATACATGCAGCTCGAGATAAATGGAATTTTTATACAATGAAAGATTCGAATAGTATGATTAAATTACCAATAACATATAAAGGTAAAAGTTGTACAAGCGAATACGGATGCGACAATTTGTATAGCGGCGAATATGTCTATGTAGAAGGTTACAAGGATACATTTTTAGTCACCGTATACGATAATCAAGTTTCGAGATACAATCCACACGTTTAATTTTTAATATAATATACAAAATAATTTAGCCTGTCGATTTATAAACCAAATAAAACAACAAAGCAATTAACATAGAAACAAATAAAAAAACTAATGTAAGTGTCACTGTTTTATTATCAAAAATTGTTTTAATTTTTTTATTACTATAAGTCGATAATTCTTCAGACATCCCTGTTGGTTGACAATCAATATATATTTCTCCTGAAGTTGCTGTGTTAGGCCCACTTTTATTATAATAATAAGGTACATCTTTTAAAATATTTTTATTAGTCTTAGGTATAACATTTTGTATGCTTGTTAGAATATTTTCACTAATTTTAATAGCATCTCTCTTATCAAATACAATAAAGTATGCTTGTATTCCGCAATTTTTATACGTATTTTCACCACCATAACTATAAAATGGTTGGTGAGGGATTAGAGAAGATATTGTAAAGTTTGCAATGTCAATGGTTACGGGGTTATTTACGCTATTTGCTAGGTTAAGTGACTCATTGATTAAATCTCCTGCAATTGTGGATGTAGGTCCTCCTCCATCAACTGGTATACAAATATTTAACTCTTTGAGTCCTGTTTCTGGATCATGTTGTATTACTAACTCAGCTGGCATTCGTTTGCCAACATACTCATGAAGACTTGGCTGATATAATCTCATTGTTGAGGCCTTATACAAATTTCCGTTATATAATGTAGTATAAGAATTGTTTATAAATGTAAATTCCATATAAGAACTTTTTTTTTCACAAGTTACAGTAGTGGCTTTATAAATTGGCTGGTAATTACATCTTAAACTACAATCAGAAGCATCTGTGTGTGTTATATTAATTCCTGAGGGATAATTATTACAACCAGCCATTATATTATAAAATGATAAATTAAAATAAATATAAATAATACATTATATGAGTCTAAAATATGCTTATATTAAACATACTGTTAAGCGCGGAGTAAACACTCTAAGAAAAACGATTAAGCGATACAAAAATAAAAAACTTATTGGAGGAGCAAATGAAGACGGAGATGATTCAGATTCAGACGACACCACAGTGGATGGCCGCGAAGAGGAAGATTACGTTAGCGATGGCTCGCCCGCCGTCGACAACGTGGACGACGTTGTCGACGGCGGCGGCAAAGCCAACGTTATTGAAGGGCAACATGTTAAAGATAGAATAATATATACAATTAAAATAACCGTCCCTGGAACTATTCCACAATGTATAGAGAAGGGAGATTAACATTAATGCAAATATGAATAGCCAATTTCATATTTCATCTGCTATTTGACTCGTTATTCTTCTAAATATTAAACAATATTAGATATACTAATTAGCTTAAAACATATAGTTAATAATATTGTTTAAAATATATAATGACCCATAAACCAAAACTAAAATTATATATTAAAATATATGAAACTGTAAAAAATACCAGCGATGAAGTAATGAAAATGGTTGCGGTAAAAAACGTTATTAAAACTGCTATTGAATACGTCAAAACGCCCCATGAACAGGACGATGAGCATGATGTTGGCAATTTTAAACTAGATAGAGATGATTTGGTTGAATTATATAACTTATATAAGCATCTAGATAAAATAGATAAACTAACAAGCGAAATACAAATCATCGAGGCTAAAACATTAAAAGTATTATGTGAAGAAGTTCGTGATTTTCTAAGTAATTCAATTGATTTAAGTAATTTAAATGAAAAAGTAATAAAAATGATCGATGATATCTCCAAATCACCAGAGAAAGATACTTCTGATGTTAGAACAAGTATTATCAGAGAACTTAATGATAATAACGATACTGTATATATCGTTGAAATATCTGTACCAAATAAATTTCATAATAAGAGCAGTATGAATACATATACTGGGTCAGATTATGCCATTTCTTCCAGGACACAAAAATTTGATGGTAGTTATAAAAATGATGATATTATTACATCAACCTCGTCAAAATTGGATGAAACCACAGGAGATATAACATATACCGTTGACGTATCCATTCCTAAAAAGTATTCACCAAACTATAATACTATATCTGTTGAAAGAACTGCTTATGATATATTAAAACATCATAAGCAACTATAATTAAATAAATTCATTATCATAATGAATGATAATGAATACGCTCCGAGAAGGGATCGAACCTCCGACCTTGCGATTAACAGTCGCACGCTCTGACCAACTGAGCTATCGGAGCTTATTACTATAAGTAGTATAGTGTCTTTAAGTATTTATTATTTTAATACTTTATTTTAATTTGTATCTGTTTTAATGTTACTAAGAAAATCACGTAACTCTGTTTGCATCTCGTCTGCTGATTGTTCTGAATCTTTATACATAGATACGTTTATATTACTATATCTTTCCGCTGGTTTATTAACAAAATCTCTTAATTTAGGAACAGTCAGAGTATCTATTAAAAACACATATAAATAGTGTAAAAGTCCTATCAATAATAAAAAAGTTATACATTTTATAAACCAATAAAGCATATTATTATAATTGAACATAAGTTCAATCGAATAAAAACGAACTAATAATACTTTTAATATGAGAGGTCAACACATTATTTTTTGTTTCAATATAGCAATCAAACAATATATTTCCATGTGTTACTGCCACGAATCGAACATCAGATATTTGATATATTTTTCGATTAATTAATTTAGCAACGCAATCAGCAGGAATCTGAGAAAATAGTTTTTTATAAGATATATTCGTTTTGTCAATTAATATTTCAGTTCCTGAAATAGTATCCATAATAACATTAACTGGTTCAATATTTTGTTTGTAAAAAATATTGTTTTTAAGCATAAAAATACCATATTCGCTGTAGAACATTACAACTTCTTCTGTATTTACATAATTTGCTTTTGAACAACACAAATTTTCAAACTCTTTAATTCCGTTACTTGGTATATAAATAATCATTCTTATTATGTTAATACTAAACCATTTAAACTGATTCAAATATTATTTGTCATATGAAATGACAACAATCATTCTTATTAACAAAGAATGCTCAATTGCTCAACAAAAAATCCGAATTAAAAGAGAGACGCTTTACAAAAAATGCGGGTTTAAAACAGATAGTGATTTTGGATTGCGTCATACTTGGCAGGTTGAAATGTTGAATATCCATAGTATTGAAATATGGGGGCAAACTACCGGCATCGATACAGATGAAAATAAATTTACACTACCATCACCTTTAAACATGAAAACCTATTATGGGACAATGGCTGTAGTCGCTGTAAGTAAAAAAGGAGAAAACGTTAGCATAACTATTGAGAAGTGGAATAAAATATATCAACAATTAATGGATGAAACAGATTCTGAAGAATTACAAAGCGATGATGATGATGTCGAAGAAGACGATGATGTTTCTTTTTCAGCAAAAGAAACAAATTTCACAGAAGGCGACAGTGATGAAGATGCTAGAGAATTTGAAGATGCATACGAAGATAATAAAAATACCGTTGAAAAAAACAATATTGTTTTTGACGATGAAGACGATACATTTGATAATCTTCATTATGGTTCAGAGTTAGAAGAAGAAGAATATGAATATTCTGATACAGAATGATGTTAGATATATAATTATCAACAGTCAACACCCTGTATCAGAATTAATTGGGAATAATATAGTATGAATAATGGCGAATACCTTAGATAATCTTTATAAATTTGGCATTAATGTACATTCAATTTATATATTTGGGTTCTCTTATCAGCCGTGCGAGAGACATTGATATTATGTTTATATGGTCTTATACCATTCGGCAATACGCATTATAATTTGCTTGTAAACAATTACCATAGTAAGAAAATAGTGTTTCATTTAACTTTAATATAGAAGATTTACAAAGAACAAATATTACATAATCATACCTTCACATAAAACCTTTATATATACGATTCATAGAGCGCTTGCTTGCGATTGTGATATAGTTTCTTTGTTTTCTGAAAAATATATTTATTTTGTAAAGATTTTATAGATTTCTTTAATGATACCAAATACGTCATCTAATAGTGTTGAACAAAAACTTAAATATCCACAATTAATAAAAGAGATGGCAAGTTATTAAACAACGAGTTAAGAAGAATATTCAAGAAATTGAAATGATATAAAAGTAAAATAGAAACTAATAAATGATTAAGATAACTAATCCGTCCGCTTTCAGAGAAAAGGTTACACTTGAGATTTCTAAACTACTCAATATTAAAAAACATAGTGTTAATATTGAAAAAGGTATATTCAATAAATCAATAAGGATAGCAGAGTCAAAAAACGTTGTTAAAAAATGGGAAAATATCTACTTTGTGCAAATATATATTGACAGATTTAGATCTGTGTATATGAATCTTAAAAACCCAATTATAATTAAAAAATTAGAAACAGGAATATTCAATCCATGTGAAATAGGAACGATGTCTCATCACGAACTGTCCCCAGAAAAATGGGAGAAACTTATTTCTGAAAAGAAAGAAAAGGATGAGAATATGTATGTTCCAAAATTGGACGGAAATACTGATATGTTTGTATGTCGCAGATGTAAGTCAAATAAATGTAGTTATTATCAGTTACAGACTAGAGGAGCAGACGAACCAATGACAACATTTGTTACATGTGTAAGTTGTGGAAATAGATGGAAATGTTAAATAATATTTTCCAGATCTGATAATTTCCAATACTCACTACCTCCATTTGGGATTGGGCGTCTAATAATAAACGGAATTTTTTTTTCAGACAGTTCTAATTGAGCAATGGTGTATCCGTTTATAACATCAACAGGGACTTTTACAAATGGTTGTGCTCCATCATTTATTTGTTTTGCTCTAAGTCCAAGAATTTTCGCTTTTTCAAATTTTGTTAGGAAAGGTATAGTTTTATGTAAATCATCTATAATTGTACCCGTGTCATCTTTAATAACGCAAGACATTGCTCGTACCTCATCATAATTATGCATACGAGATTCTGGATGATAAATATCAATATAATTTGATACAACATCTGAATCAAATTTCTTTAAATAATCTTCATCTTCATCACTATCATCGTCATCGTCGTCGGCATCGACAGAATCTTCGTCGGGCACATCTTTAACAATAGAGGTATTCATTACAATGCCTGGCTCGGCAACATCATCATCATCATCTTCATCATCATCATCATCATCGTCATCATCGTCGTCATCATCATCATCATCATCGTCATCATCATCGTCATCGTCTATGCCCGAAGCCTCTTCTGTATCATAATCGGCATCGTCGTCTACATCCGGGTTGTTAACTGCTGGTTTATCGCCAGACTCGTTGAATTGTGTATTCAATGCGGTTTCTTCGTCCATAATGCTATATAAATAGAAAAGATTTATATAGCATTATCAATTTTTTAATTATTTCTCATTTGTTTTCCACGTTGTGTCACAATGAGCACACATATAAATGTATTTTATGCTAACGTCATCATATCTAACATAAATGACTTCATTTTCTTTATCGCCGACATTTGAAATACAATCTTGATTCGGACATTTTATAGTGTTAATTCTAGGAAGCGTTGGATCTGATTTTGTATATTGATTTACAACATGAATGTATTTTTCATCACTGCGATTTATATGTGTTCTTAGTACACACATATCTGTTATTTGTAATTCAGAATCCTCGTTACCACAATGCCTACAGTAATAAACGAGTTTATCTGCGTCGTTATCACCGATTTTCAAATAATACATATTCGAACATTTTGAACAGAACTGCATTGTATATTATAGTATAGTGTGTTTATTATTCTTTCATTTTTTTAATTAATGTTGATTTAATGTTATCCATTTTATTTAGTATACTCTTATAATCAACAACACATCGCATATTGTAAATATTTGTAAATAGTGCACTACTATCCTGCCTAATTTTATTTTCAGATTCAATAAACTTTTCATATGATTTTTTAGCAATCTCTAATTTTATATCATAATTGTCTATAAAATCTCTCTTTGCTATGTCAATCAACTTATGAAAATAATCATTAAACCCGTCATTACTGAGAATATATAACATGCCAATATCTATATTTTTATATCTGACAATCTCAGTATATGTATAAAAGTCTCTATGGAATTTATCGATACCTGGTTCATGAAGGAGTGGTGTATTATTCATAATACTTCTAATCGTTAGCAAAACACTAGATATTGTTTGACAACCAGTCCATGATTCTCCACTCCATGTATTTAAAATTGATAAGCATACTTTTCCGTTTTTATAAAGATTTGGATGCATACGAATGACCCCATCGTTAGTGTAAAATGTGAGTTTTGGTGGAGAATATGGATAATTTGGTGGATAATCAAATAAAAAAAGGTAGTATCCTCCTTCGTAAGGACTATCAGGTGGACCAATTATCATACCATACCCTCTCAACATATTTGTCTCGTCATGTGTATAATGTATCCCTTCGATTGGGTCATTTCTCAACTGTTTTATGTCTTTAATAAGTCTCTTAGCATTTTCTTTGTTAATTACAATCGTCTCTGCCATTAGGTTAATAAATGTGATATTTTTATATCAATATATTGTATCAGTTAGTTTGGTAGGAAAATAAAAGGTTAAAAAATTGAGATAAAAATAAGACTATCTATTATAACAACAAATATGTCGTTCACTTCAGGAAACAGTTTTGACGCCTTTATTAAATCATGTCCTTCTAGTACTGACAAGCAAATTACTCACACAAGAATTGGGGACAAAGATCGAAAAATATACGGAGGGTCGTTTCATATTTCCGATTCAGAGTATGATAAGTTTACTGATTTATATTTTAAAAAGGTATTCGTTGATGGTCGTCAAGAGTATATGACCGAAAAACAGCTTGTCGAAAATGGTCCTATGCTTGTCGATATTGATTTACACTATGATAAAACTGTTACCACCAGGCAACACACAGAAGACTATATTATCGATCTCATCGCTATATATTTGGACCAACTCGGTAAATTATTGGTCGTTCCCGAAGGAACCGAAATTGATATTTTCGCAATGGAAAAACAAAATGTAAATCGTCTTGAAGATAAAACGAAGGATGGCATACATTTGATATTTGGTTTGCAAGTTCATAAAGCAATCCAAGTAATGATTCGGGATAGTATTGTGAAAGAAATTTCGTCGATATGGGACGATTTGCCCATTAAAAATTCTTGGGATCAGGTAGTAGACGAAGGGGTTGCAAAAGGTCATGTTAATTGGCAATTGTATGGTTCTCGGAAGCCTGGAAACGAATCATATCTAATTAGCTCTCATTACAAGAGTATATTTACAGATGAGTGGAGCATGCCGGCCAAAGAAACTTGTAATTTTGATACAAGCAAACATATGAAAAAACTTAGCGCAAGATTTACTGGGCATCCAAAAACAACAGTGAAAGATTCTATTCGCGCAGAATTTGAAGAATCTCTTGCTGCTCTTAGTCGAAGAGGCAAACGCAAGATGGAAGTAGCATCAAAATCAGAGGTCGATGAAAAAATAATACTACACTCCGGAAGATTTGACAAGATTAAGAATGAAGATATGCTTGACGCAGTTATTGACCATTTGCTAGACCAAATGGGTCCTGCTGATTATAAACTCCGTGAAACTCATGAATATACAATGGCATTGCCAACAGATTATTATGGACCCGGTAGTTTTGATAAATGGATTCGTGTTGGCTGGGCGCTTGCCAACACAAGTCCCAAAATGTTTGTTACATGGCTTAAAATGTCGTGTCAGGAAAATTGTAGACATACCCTAGCAAAATCTGGAAAATTTGACTGGAGTAGATCAGTACAAGATATGTACGAACTATGGAAAGGATTTGATTGTAGTGGGTCAGCAAGCGGACTATCTCATAGGTCTATTATGTATTGGTGTAAGAGAGACGCGTTTGACAAATATCAAGTAATTCATAAAAATACAATTGATTTCTTCATAGATGAGACAATTAATGACGCAACAGAATTTGACCTCGCGTCTGTTCTCTTCAACATATTTAAAGACAGGTTTGTTTGTGTAAGTATTAGAAATAAGTGCTGGTATGAGTACAGCAACCATAGATGGTTTGAAATTGATTCAGGAAGCACGCTCCGTCTTTGTATTTCAAAAGACATGCATCACGAATATCTGACACGAATTCATGATATGACAACTATGATGCAAACATTGGAACAGAATGATAGCAAATACGAACCGATGCGTAAAAAAACTCATAGATTGGCAGAGATTGCTGTTTCACTTAAAAAGACACACCTAAAAAATAATATTATGAGAGAAGCATGTGAGTTGTTCTACGACAAGGACTTCTTTAATAAACTAGACCAAAACCCTTATCTTCTCTGTTTTACTAACGGGGTCATTGATTTCAAGGCCAAAAAACATCGTCCTGGTCAACCAGACGACTATATTTCAAAATGTACTAATATTGAATACGTGCGTCTCAATCATACACACGATAATTTTGTTGAAAAAATTAAAACATTTATGAATCAATTATTTCCTAACGAGCAGCTCAAAACATATATGTGGGAACATCTTGCGTCAGTACTTATTGGAACACTCGATAATCAAACATTTAATATTTATACGGGATCTGGAAGAAACGGAAAGTCATGTTTGGTTAGTCTTATGGCTAAAGTTCTTGGAGATTACAAAGGCACTGTTCCAAGCACCCTCATCACACAAAAACGAACAAGCATTGGTAGCACCTCGTCAGAAATTGTAGCATTGATGGGAACTAGATATGCGGTTATGCAAGAGCCGTCTAAAGGAGATAAAATCAACGAAGGTATTATGAAAGAAATTACCGGAGGAGATCCTATTCAAGGTAGAGCACTATTTAAAGATACAGTTACATTTATCCCACAGTTCAAATTGGTTGTCACAACAAATGTACTCTTTGACATTAAAAGTAATGATGATGGAACATGGCGTCGTATTAGAGTATGTGACTTTGAATCTAAATTCTTGGACAATCCATACAATGATGATATGCATTTCCCAAAAGATCAGTATCCATATCAATTTCCACTTGACAAAAGAATGGATGAGAATTTTATTGAGATTCCAGGGGTGGTAATGATCGACCCAAGAAAGCAAGAGGAACAGTTAAAGGAATATGGCGAAATCTTGTTTCAAAAGCGCAGTAGAAAAGGACTCACGGGATTTGAAGCGGAATATCAAATGCGAAATCGAAATTATTTTGGTTCGATGATGGTTGAGCATGGCAAAGCGGATGCCTTTATTAGCGGTTTAACAAGGAATTACCCCATCGCATTGAGACCGGCTTTGGATTGTATTGGTATGGTTTCAACAACCCATCGGGTGGCGGGAATGCATATCATGATGGCTAAATCAGGTCCTGTGTTTTTTGCCGATACTACGGTGAATATTGACATTGATGAAGATTCTGTTTGTGAAATGGTTGGTTTGGTAC
>ENA-OSIY01002299-OSIY01002299.1-marine-metagenome-genome-assembly--contig:-NODE-2299-length-10034-cov-5.199759_pt1 | contig 10034 bp, 14 predicted proteins | sample MGYA00237884_ERZ534233 | MGnify/ENA primary metagenome ERZ534233 (study PRJEB26412, sample SAMN06343840) | marine metagenome | isolation source: estuarine water | place: USA: Columbia River Estuary... | reverse complement strand
AAAATCATTCATGGAAGACTTGGAGGCATCACTTGATTTGGGATCAGCTAATTGAGTTTCAAACTGAAATCGTAAAGCACTTCGATAGTAAGTTTGAACGCTACTCGGAAGATGGACTAGAAAAGTTCAACTATGCCGGATGGGCAAACATGACGTGGAGATCAGATAAGTTCCGTCGAATCCACTTAGACGTTGTTGATGCTAGAGAAGAAAAGAAGCTATGGATGATGCACATCTGCGCATTTCCAACACTTGACTCTGGTGCACCCATCTATGGATTTGATGTTATTTCTGGAAAGAACAAAGTCACCGGCGCGTTCCATGACTTCTCTATTGTTGACAAGATGCATCCTGCGGTCAAGCACTTCGAAGACGTAGTATCTGATCTAGAGTGGTCAAAGGAAAGAGAACTTCCCGGCTGGGCGAAAGCCATATTCTCAAAGAACATGATAGCTGCTGGAAACATTCAGACAACGGATGAGTTATCCAAACTGTTGAAGGTAGTTGAAGAGACGACTCGTTGGTATTTTGACGACATGGTTACAGATTTTTCGTATCCAGCTAGAGAAGCACAGAATAGATACGCTTTCCATCAGAAGCAGAATCCACACACTCCTAGAACAATGAAGTCACTCGGACTCAATGAAGAGGATGTTGACCAATTTGTGAATAACTGTTTATTTCCAGAGGTTTAAATGGACGACATTCAAGCTTATCGCAAGTACCCAGAATTAACGAACTGGTACAACAAACTATGGCTTTCCGAAAAATTGGGATACGATTGCGGTCCTGCTAGCATAGCACCAACACGTTCTGGATGGTATGTAGTCAGACCAATAATCAATCTGTCAGGGATGGGGGCAGGGGCTAAAAAGACATGGATAGAAGCCGGAGACGCGAAAAAAGTACCTCTTGGTTATTTTTGGTGCGAATGGTTTGAAGGTCGTCAGTATTCACTCACATACGAGTGGAAGGGTCATTGGTGGAATGCAGTGTCTTCGTGGGAGGGCATTAAAGATGAAGAAAATCTTAGCAAGTTCCATAGATGGGAAAGATGTGACTACCTACCAGAAATTGACATCAGTTTTCATGAGCTATCTAGGGTTAGAAAAATAAATGTAGAGTTTATTGAAAATCATCCTATAGAGGTACATTTGAGGACTTCGCCAAATCCAGACTATGACATTCTGATACCAATCTGGCTAGGAGAAGAGAATCTGGTTGACAAGTATGAGAAGATGGGATACAGTTATATACACGCACAAGAAAACGCAGACGGGTTTCTAGATATAACTCGGATGGGATTTATGGTGAAAAATAAAGGAGAATGATGATGAATGAAACTGTTACACCCTATGCTCAAATCGAAGATTCGACTGGGCTAACTGCCTCTGTATACCTCATGGATAATCTAGTACATGAGGTTCATTACAAAGACAAATCTGGCAAGAAATTCTTCACAGAAAAATTTGAAATGATTCCTATTGAAGTGGTAGAGAAGATGGCAAACGACTGGGCAACCGGAAACAGAAAGATTGCAGTATGAAAATCGTAAAGAAACTGGTAAAAGAAAACGCAGTTGGAAATCGTCTTGAAGCAATCATCATGCAGCGTGATAACGGACTTTCGGTGAAATACTACGTAAACAACAACTACAAACACGAAGAGGTCTTTCTTGGAAAAGAACTTCCTTTTGTAGAAAGTGTTGCAAACGGTTGGCTTTCGGAGGTGAAAGACCTTCATGGTTGAAATAGAAACACCAGAAAGAATTCATAAGGCAATTGAAAAGAAACTGTCTCTTGGATCGTCATACATCGATGCTCTCGTAGAGTATGCAAAAGAGCGTGACCTAGAAATCGAAACGGTTGCTGAAATCGTCAAGAAGTCAGTAGTCATCAAAGAAAAGATTCGAACCGAAGCTAAAAGTAAAAGGATGTTGAAGGAAAGTGCTCATGATGTCAGAGTCGAGTTTTTTGAATGAGAATGGCCTTACTGCCTATCAAGAATACATGGCTATCAAACGACACTTCACGTCAAGTTATGACTACTTTAAGTATAATGGTAAAGTAAACGTTACTCCCGATACTTTTTATACTCGTAAAGATGCATACAGCTTCCAAAAGCTATCAAAAAAGAAGGACTACAAGAATCTGATACTGTCTAACATTGCTGACAATCCAAAACTATGGGTTGGTGATCTTATGGAAGAGAAGGCCAATGGCGTCTATCTATCATGGAAGAAGCGGACTGATGCTATCACGTCTCATGTTCAAGACAATCTCGGAAAACTAAACGATGACTTCAAAAGCAACTTCGTATCAAATCAGGGGCAATACCCACTGGTCATAAATTTGTATCTAAGGCGTGAAATCTCACTAGAGACAACATGCATTCTGACAAAGCTGACTAACAGCGAAGAGTACTGGACGAAATCAGTGCTTGACAATGTGATGTTTCCTGATATAATGAAGAAGTTAACCAAGTATCATCCGTTCCTTGTCTACTCGACAGATAAACTAAAAAAAGTCGTCAAGGACAGATTTTTCTGATAACTACCAATCAACTCCGTATAAATAGTCTTGAGATATCCATTGGGTGTCTCACATAACTGTTATACACAAAATCGCAATATAAAATCATACAACGCAATACTAGGAGATATAAATGTCTTTTGCAGAACTCAAAAAGAACCGTTCCAAGTCGCTCGAATCACTGTCTCAGCAACTGGAAAAAATGACCTCTAAAGGTTATGCCGATCCCGAAAAAGAAAAGTATTGGAACCTTACCCGCGATGCAGCCGGTAACGGATTCGCAATCATTCGTTTCCTTCCTGCCACAGAAGGCGAAGACCTTCCATTCATTCCTGTATGGGATCACGCTTTCAAGAGCACAGGTGGGTGGTACATTGAAAAGTCACTGACGACTCTCAAGCAGGAAGACCCCGTATCCAAGTACAATTCTCAACTCTGGAATTCCGGCAATGAGAAGGACAAAGAACAGGCTCGCAAACAGAAGCGCCGTCTGAAGTATCACTCAAACATTCTGGTCATCAAAGATCCAGCCAATCCAGAGAATGAAGGCAAAGTATTCCTCTTCGCTTACGGCAAGAAAATCTTTGACAAACTCAATGACATGATGAATCCTCAATTCGAAGATGAATCACCAGTCAACCCATTTGACTTTTGGGAAGGTGCAAACTTCCGCATCAAAATTCGTGAAGTCGAGGGCTATCCGAACTATGACAAGAGTGAATTCGATTCTTCTACTGCTCTATTTGATGGCAGTGAAGAGAAGCTTGAAGAGATTTACAATCAACTTCATTCGCTCAAGGCTCTTCATGATGCAAAGAACTTCAAGTCGTATGAAGACCTAGAAGCACGCCTTCACAAGACTCTTGGTGTTGCAGGAAACACTTCATCTCGCTCATCTACAACTGCTAACGAGATGATTGACGAAGAACTCGACATGAGTAAACTCGCCAAGGATAAACCAGCAGCAGTTCAAAAGTCCGCTGCAGCAACCGATGCGGTAAGTGAAGATGATGATGATCTTGACTTCTTCCGTTCACTGGCTAACGGCTAACAGAAATTGAGGGGTCGCAAGGCCCCTCTTTTTTCTTGGAAAATCCATGAATAAAAAGCAAGACTCAATTGAAGAGTTTGACTTCGGCTTCTCATTTGTTGACGAAGAATACGAGCAAGTCAAAGAGGCGTCAGACAAACTTCAAACAGAATACACATCAACAATAGAACAAGTAGGAGATCTGCAAAATCGCGTGGACCTTCTGTATCGCTCAATTCTTCCATTCCTTGATAATCTATGCAAGAACCCAGAGAAGTCAACAATTCTCTGGCCAAATCGAGTGGACAAGATTGAGCAATTCAAAAAGAGACTAAAACAAATAGCAGAAGGAAACCATAAATGAGCAGTTTGCTTGAACGAATGATGAAGACGGGTACCACAAAGTCTTCCGCTATATTATCAAAGTCGTCTTTCTTCAACGTAAAGGAGGCAGTCCCAACAGAACTTCCAATCTTGAACATTGCTTTCAGTGGTTCTCTCGACGGTGGTCTAGTTTCAGGATTGACTGTCCTTGCTGGCGAGTCTAAGACATTCAAGACCATGACAGCATTGTATTGCATGAAGGCTTATCTGAATAAGCACAAAAATGGTATTGCACTTCTGTATGATTCGGAATTTGGTATCACACCAGAGTACATTGCAAGCTTTGACATCGATACGGATCGAGTGCTTCACATTCCAATCACAGATGTTGAGCAGTTGAAATTCGACATTGTGAAAAAACTCCAAGAGATTGGCGACAAGGAGAAGGTCTTTATCATGATCGACTCCGTTGGCAACTTGGCTTCAAAGAAAGAAGTCGAAGATGCTGAGAATGAAAAGTCTGTTGCTGACATGTCACGGGCAAAGAGCTTGAAGTCGCTTTTCCGTATTATCACACCACATCTGACAATAAAGAACATTCCCTGTATTGCAGTCAATCACGTATACAAGGAAATGGGTCTATACCCAAAAGCTATCGTTTCTGGTGGAACTGGCATCATGTATTCTGCAAATCAGGTATTCATTATCTCTAAGGCTCAAGAGAAAGTCAAGGATGAACTTGCTGGATGGAAATTCACCATCAACATCGAAAAGTCTCGGTATGTGAAAGAGAAGTCAAAGCTCCCATTCACTGTTCTGTATGGTAGTGGCATCCAGAAGTGGTCTGCGCTGTCCGATCTTGCGATGGAAGCGGGCTACATCATCAAGCCAAAGGTAGGATGGTATCAGCTTATCAGTCCGGTTACTGGAGAGGTTTCTGAGAAAAATTATCGCGAAGCTGAAGTTCAGGCAAACGACGAATTCTTTGCCGCTCTCATTCAGAATGTGGACTTCAAAGAGTTTGTTGAAAAGAAGTACAAACTCTCAGGTGCAAATGATGAAATTGACATGGCAGAGGTTATGGAGATTGACATTGACGACTGATTGAGTTATTCTAACAGAAGTAAGTTCAGGGGCGGAGTAACTTCCGCCCTTTTCTATTCAGTTTTTTTGAGGGACACATGTTAGAACAAACAATACTAGCGAACCTAATTTACAATGAAGAATTCTCTCGCAAGGTCATTCCATACATTCGAGAAAGCTATTTCGATGACATGACGACCAAGAAGATTTTTTCTTCATTCGCTGAATACGTGGACCAGTATAAAGAGCCACCATCCGTCGAAGCACTAAAAATTATGCTTGACAACAGAAAAGACTTGAATGAAGAAACATTCAAAGAGGTCATTCGTACTGTTGATGAACTAAAAATTGACAAAGATACAAATCAGGAATGGCTGATAACAGAAGCTGAAAAGTTCTGTCAAGACCGTGATCTAATCAATTCAGTTCGAAAAGCCATCATGATTATTGATGGAAAAGACAAAGAACTTGATAAGGGTTCAATTCCAAAGCTTCTATCAGACTCACTTGGAATCAACTTCGACACCCACATTGGTCACGACTATCTAGATGACGTTGAAAGTCGCTACGAGTTCTATCACCGTAAGGAAGAGCGTCTACCCTTTGACATTGACATGCTGAACAAGATCACGAAGGGTGGTCTTCCAAAGAAGTCGCTTACTGTTCTACTCGCATCAACTGGTGTTGGTAAAAGTCTTGTAATGTGTCACATGGCAGCAGCTGCGTTCATGCATGGAAAGAATGCTCTATACATCACGGCGGAAATGGCAGAAGAACGAATCGCAGAACGTATTGACGCAAACTTGCTAAACGTGACAATTGATGAACTTAGCTTGCTGCCGAGAGAAACATTTCAAAAGCGAGTAGATAGAATCAAAGATAAGACGCCTGGCAGGTTTGTAATCAAGGAGTATCCAACCGGAACAGCTCATGCTGGTCACTTCAGACATCTACTGAACGAACTTCGGCTCAAGAAGAATTTCGTTCCCGACATCATCTTTATCGACTATCTCAACATCTGTGCTTCATCTCGTGTGAAGGGGGCTGCGTCTGTCAACACTTACGTTCTGGTGAAGTCCATCGCCGAAGAGATACGTGGTCTTGCGATGGAGTTCAATGTTCCTATCGTTTCTGCGACACAAGCAAACCGAGAAGGATACGGCAATGGCGACATGGACCTCACCAACACATCAGAATCTATCGGTCTACCACAGACAGTTGATGCGATGTTTGCGCTTATCTCAACAGAAGAGCTTGAGGGCATGGGTCAAATCATGATCAAGCAGTTGAAAAATCGTTGGAATGACCTAAGTTATTACAGAAGATTCGTAGTAGGCATTGACAGATCAAGAATGAAGTTGTATAATGTAGAAGAACACGCCCAAGGAAATGTTCACAACGAACCACCAGCTAACAATAAATCAGAAAGTAAACCAGACTTCAATAAGTTCGCCACGAATGGCAAGAAGAAAAATCTCGTAACAGAAGGATTGAAATGATGAGCTACAGTGTAATCAAAACCGAGAATAACGTCTATGACATCTTCGAAAAGGAAAGCGACATTGTGATTGAAATCTCAAAGACTGATGAGAGAGAAGCAAGGGATGTTTGTCGAAAGATGAATCTTGGCTCTGGGTTCAATGGATGGACGCCAGAATTTGTTGCTAAACGCATGTTTGCATAAATAATAGTAGTTGAAGCATCGGAGAACTTAGAAATGGCTATAGCGAACTTAGCAAGTTTTCTTCAAAAAACAGCATCACTAGAATCGAATGATCTAAAACAAAGTATTACGCAGTTTCTTGGTCATGATAAGTTCAAAGATAAATCAAGAACTAATTTTCAGGTTCTTGTTGATGGTGTAAATCGCGTAGACCTATTGAAGCAAATAGAAAGTTTATTTTCTCCATTAGGCGCAGTGTACGATTTAAATAAGGGAAGCTCCTCTGTTGGTGCAGTAACTATTGGGAGATTTTCAATAGGTGCTGCACCGCTTTCTAAGCAAGGAAAGAAATCTGCTGGTTTAGATAACGAAGACACACTGATAACCCAGCTAAACAACATGCTTAGAGATGGTCCACTACATGTTGAATTTACAAGTGGGGGCAAGAGTTTTAGAGTAGAAGACGTCAAAACTGTAGAAGAGGTTGGTAGAGATACAGCAGGAAGAAAAAAGTCTGATGTGAATCTCATAACGAGTTTCGGCAAGTCCATTCCTCTATCTTTGAAGAAAGACAACGCTGAAATGTGGGAATCTGCTGATTCTTATTATTCCATAAAAGCAAAAACGATTATAGACGATCAGGTCAAGTTGGGAAAAGTTAGGTTAGAAGGAACAACAATAAAGAGGGTAGTTCCAAACATAGCAGTAAAGGCATCAACGCGAGAGACTACAGACGTGGTTTTTGGTTCAGACATAATACAGAATAATGGAGCAGTTCTTTATAAAACATACTCTTCATCTGATTTTAGTATTGACGAATCTGGAGAATCTATTATAGTAACCGTATCAGAAATCTACAGAACGGTACCAGAAGTGGAAAGAGGAAAGCAGGCTGTATACTTTTTAATCCGTAATGATTCTTCTCGAAGAGGATCAAAAATTTATCCAGGTATTCGAGCTCTTGCGGTAGGAAAATCAAGAATCAATCCAAATGTGTTAGTGGTATGAAAACATTCAAACAACATCTAGAAGAACAACCTCGCGGCCTGGGTCTTACTGTTTTTGACATTGATGAGACACTATTCCAGACACAGGCACTTATTCATATTGTCAAAGATGGAAAAACAGTTCGCAAGTTGGACAACCAAGAGTATAATGAATACAAACTACAGCCAGGCGAGTCGTATGACTATGGCGAGTTTAGAAATGCTAAAATCTTCAATGATACATCCATTCCTATCTGGGCAATGATCAACAAGGCAAAGGCCATTATTCAGAATGCTGTCAATGCAGGATCGAAAGTAATCATCGTCACAGCAAGAGCAAACTTTGATGACAAGGAAACATTCCTGAACACATTTCGTCGCTATGGAATAGACATCGATAATGTATACGTTGAAAGAGCAGGCAACCTAAATTTGGGTTCGTCTGCAAAAAACAAGCGATTCATCTTTCATAAATACCTTAGAAGTGGTAAGTTTGAACGTGTCCGATTCTTTGATGATGCTATGTCAAACATCACAATGTTCAAGGCACTACAGAAACAGTATCCAAACGTGGCATTCGAAGCTTATCACGTAAAGCACGACGGTTCAATCAAGAAGGTATGACCATGCTCTCATTCTCACAATTCATCACAGAAGAAAAGAATCTTCACATGACACATGCTGAAGATGCTGTCATCGATGGCGGGGTCACTGGTACCCGTCAGGTCATTAACTATCTTCGTGCCATTCGTGACATGTTTGCTGGCAATGCAACTCGCAAAATCAACATGAACACAAAGTTTGACGGAGCACCAGCGGTGTTTGCTGGATACGATCCTGCTGATGGAAAGTTCTTTGTTGCTAAGAAGGGCATCTTCAACAAGAGCCCAAAAATATATAAAACTCCAGCTGATGTTGACGCTGATACATCTGGTGATTTGAATGTGAAACTGAAACTCGCTCTGGCTGAGTTTCCAAAGTTAGGTATGAGTAAAAATGTGGTTCTTCAAGGTGATTTCCTCTACTCGGCAGAAGACATCAAAACGGATACTATTGACGACAAATCGTATGTTACTTTCCACCCTAATACGATTGTTTACTCTATACCAGCACAAAGCGACCTCGCTAAGGCAATACAAAGATCCAAGGTCGGAGTGGTCTGGCACACTGTCTACAGAGGAGACAACATTGAAACAATGTCAGCGAGTTTTGGAGAGAAGATTGCTGGAACTCTCAAAACGGTGAATAGCGTATGGTCAGTTGACGCATACTTCGATGACGTATCTGGCAAGGCAACGTTCACAAAAGCTGAGACTGATACCATCACAAAGATGCTTTCTGCGGCAGGAACAATCTTTCAGAAGCTTCCAGCAACTGTAATGAATGGATTAGCTGATAATGAAACAAGACGTGTTCGTGTCAACGCATTTATCAACTCAAAGATTCGCGAAGGTGAACGTATCCGCAATCCAGTGGCATTTGTTGACGATCTAATCAAAGCACTGAATGACTTCTTTGACAAGGACATTGCTTCCAAGAAGTCGGCAGCTGGACAAGAATCAGCGAGAGCAAAGAAGGCAGAAGTCATGTCATACTTTGAGCAGACAAAGAAGTCAGACCTTGTTGCCATGTTCACACTCTACAATCACATCATTGACGCAAAGCAGATGATCATTTCCAAGTTGAATGAAGTTGGTCAGATGAAGACCTTCTTGAAGACAGTCAATGGCTATGAGGTCACCGGGCAGGAAGGATTTGTTGTCGCTGATCATCTTGGCAAGAATGCACTCAAGCTTGTTGACAGATTAAGCTTCTCTAAAGCAAACTTCTCTGCTGATTACATAAAGGGATGGCAGAGATAACACAGCCATTCGCTTACCGAATAGCGGGATTGCAAAAATAGGTCATTGTAATTGACCCGTTTTCCGCGTATGATGATCTAAATACAGAGACACATCATACACAGAGGAAATGAGATGCTAAAAGCTATTATCGCAGCTTACAAAAAACATTCTATCTACAAAACAACTTACAATGAGTTGTCAAGACTATCCGACAAAGAACTTTATGATCTTGGCATAGATAGATCAGAAATAGAGATTGTCGCCCGTGGAGTTACATACGGGGAAGTTGAAACAAAAAAAGTTGAAGTATTCCCAAAACTATTCAAAACTAATACAGAAAAGAATAGAATAAATGAATACCTTGCCGATTCATCAGACCTTGTAGATCTCGAAAACAGAATCAAAAATGTTGATAGAGGATTGGCACCTTGGCAGCTAAGGAATAAGACATACCTCCAAGGGTGGGCGCTATGATAGATTCAGATCACAGCTATTTTAGAGACAGAGTAGAGAAACAAGATGCTATGGAGATAATTTCGATGACACAAAAAAGTAAATTTACAGATGCTGGTC
>ENA-OSIY01002298-OSIY01002298.1-marine-metagenome-genome-assembly--contig:-NODE-2298-length-10034-cov-12.532590_pt1 | contig 10034 bp, 15 predicted proteins | sample MGYA00237884_ERZ534233 | MGnify/ENA primary metagenome ERZ534233 (study PRJEB26412, sample SAMN06343840) | marine metagenome | isolation source: estuarine water | place: USA: Columbia River Estuary... | reverse complement strand
GAGTAAACATAGGTGCAAATTTCAATGCTTCATTTAGTCGTTGCTGTAACGATATGAAGTTAGAGGTGCTGTTGAGATATCGCCCGTTTACAATCTGAGCGTAAGTTAGTGCTGTCATTTTTGATTTCCTTTTTTGCGGGCATACTCGCCCATTTTTTGGTCTTACACGACCGTATGCACAACGGAACTGTTGCACATGTATTAATTATAACTTCTATTGACACACAAGTCAATAAAAATGGCTACTTCGGTAGCCATTTTGGTTTCTAGAATCTAAATTAATTAAAAACTACGTGTAGCATTAAATGCTATGTTGTTTTGGTTAGTGTCTCCGCGAACTTGATCAAATCTAATACCAACAGTATCTTGCTTTGTTATTGCATAGCTCATACCAAGTCTCCATGTGTTGGTTGTGTCAGCAAATGCAGTTGAATCAAATGCAGTTCTATATCGATATCCCAGACGTGCAGTTAGTCCAGTGTTGCCCAACGTAGCAGTTACACCTGGTTCAACAGAGTAATAGCTGTGGTTAGTAGCACTTGTGAATTTTTGGCCAGTGCCTAGTTTCACATAAGGACTAAGCAATCCAATTGTTGTTTTACCAGTTACACTTCCTTCCAGCCTACTGCCGTTTATAGCACCGTTTGATTCTTTTTCACTAAAACTTGTTGTGATACCAACAGAGAAATTCTTGTTAATGTTCTCTGAAACAGCAAGTGAATACTGTGAGCTATCAGCAGTTCCGTTTACACCCTTCTGATCTCGGTATTCAATTGTTGCAGATGCGGCGTAAACAAAACCACTAATTGTCATGGCTAAAATTGCTAAAATTTTCTTCATTTTTAATTTCCTTATAAAATATGACTTGTTTGTCATAGATTATTGTACAGCGATCATGCTAAAAGATCAATAAAAATGGCTACCGAAGTAGCCATTTTGGTTATTGGTTTACAAGGCCAACCAGCCCCGGAGTTGCGGTTTCTTAGGCCGCCATTTCAAATTCTGCTTCATTAGCAGAAGCCAATGTCACAGGAACTTGGAAATACTCGAATGTATTTGCGTTTGCATTTACGTTTATTTGCTTGATTTACAGTCATCGCCTACTGAGTTGCCGTCTCTATTATCTCACCCTGTCGAAACTATGCAGGCCCATCAAAAACATACTACTGTGGATCTTCCCTAAATGCTTACTGAATTTTACAGTCGGGCAGTATGTTTATGGTGGACCTGGGGGGATTCGCACCCCCGTCCAAGATGCCTTCACTTTGAAGGGATTACAACTATTCTTTTAGTCAACGTTTCTTTTTGGTAGCACGGCGGGCCGCACGTTCCATCGGTGTTCTTTTCTTCTGTGCCATGTTGCTCTCCGTATTATCTCAATTACTTGGGTTGAATATTTGCTGCCTGCAAGCCTTTTTGACCTTGTACCACATCAAAACTAACTGCCTGATTCTCTTGCAAGACTTTGAATCCTGATGTTTGAATCGCTGTGTAGTGAGCGAAGAGATCCTCGCCACCGCCGTCTGGAGTAATAAACCCAAAACCTTTGGTTTCATTAAACCATTTTACTTTACCTGTTGCCATTTACTTAATTTCCTATTAAAACACTATTATAGTGCCATGTATTTAGTATAGCAAGTTGTTTGAATTAAAAAACTTATAAATATACTATATTACTCCGGGAGCGAATCGATGTCATTAATCGACACAGTATTAAACTTAGTTACAAAACAACCAAAAGATCCAGATGCTAAACCAGCGTTTAGTAAGCAGATTACTTCTGCTCTGAGACAAAATATTAGAGATCGTAAGTTGTTGAAAGTATGACTCCGTATTTCTATAACATAGAGAAACAACTTTTCTCTAGTGAATTACTCAATGAACTTGAAAGTTTTGTTTTAAGTAAGTTAGATTCTTTTCTTGAATATCGAGGTGGCGCTGGCGGCATAAAACAGGGCAACTTTGGCAACGATTATTATTACTCTGAAGATTTAAAAGCAATACCAGAAATTAAATCTTTTATAAAGAATTGTCATTTAGAATGTTTTCCAATGATAGTTGTACATAAACCAAATGTCGAAGTTACTAAACATGTGGACAGTCCCAATAAAAGGAATACAGTGATAATAACACCAATTCATCCAGCAGTAGGATATTCGTCTACAAAATTTTGGCAAGATGATAAGTGCGTTGCAGTCTGTGAATTTAATATAGGTAGTGCTATATTTTTTAACACACAAAAGACTCATAGCCTTACTAATAATAGCAATGAGTATCGTTTTAATTTACAACTTTGTTTTGACGAAGATTTTGAAACAGTTTTAAAATTGTATCACAACAATATGTTGTTTAAAGCATGACTCCGTATTTCTATAACATAGAGAGACAACTTTTCTCCAGTGAATTACTCAATGAACTTGAAAGTTTTGTTTTAAGTAAGTTAGATTTTTTTCTTTCATATCAACTCGGCGATGGCAAAACTGATGGTAACAATTATTATTACGCTGAAGATTTAAAAGCAATACCAGAAATTAAATCTTTTATAAAGAATTGTCATTTAGAATGTTTTCCAATGATAGTGTTACATAAACCAAATGGCAAAGTTATTAAACATGTGGATGATCCTAATAAAAGGAATACAGTGATAATAACACCAATTCATCCAGCAGTAGGATATTCGTCTACAAAATTTTGGCAAGATGATAAGTGCGTTGCAGTCTGTGAATTTAATATAGGTAGTGCTATATTTTTTAACACACAAAAGACTCATAGCCTTACTAATAATAGCAATGAGTATCGTTTTAATTTACAACTTTGTTTTGACGAAGATTTTGAAACAGTTTTAAAATTGTATCACAACAATATGTTGTTTAAAGAATAAATATACTATAGTACTCCTAGAGCAAATCACTTATGTCACTTATTGATTCTGTATTAAACTTAGTTACAAAACAACCAAAAGATCCAGACGCACCTAAGCCTCCAGTGGGATCACGCTCAGAGCGTGAAGCAAAAATCAAAGACCGAGCAGGTATGGTTATTAGCGTATTTGCGTTGCTGTTGGCTGTCAATGCATGGTACGGCGGCAAGTTGGGCAGCACAGTGTTGAACAATACACTGGGTGCTAACAACACTTGGGCACAATACCAAGCCAAAGCAGGTCGTGGTGTCACATACGAGATTGCGGCCAAGACCGCAACTGATGCAAAATTAAAAGCAGAATTCCAAGCTGAAAAAGAGCGTATGGACAGTGACAAAAAAGAGCTTGCTGTTAAAGCAAAAGAAATGGAGGCAGTTCGCGAAGAAGCTAAAAAGTCATCGCCTTGGATTGGTTATGCATCAACAGCATACCAGTTGGCCATTGTGGTGTTATCAGCAAGTATTCTTGCTGTCAGTATGGGCATGTTCTGGGGCAGTTTCCTAGTTGCAGGCCTAGGCGTATTGCTGTCAGCACAGGGCGTATTTCTTTTCTTTTAAAGAACCCACCTTAGGGCACGTTAGTCGTCACGGTTATAGGCGTCCGAGCAATTGAACTGCACCTCGTAGTGTGCGGGAGATAAAGTAACTCCCACTTTTATTTCTACATATAGCATACATAAATACAGCATGCATCGATTCCTCCCCATATTGATTCTGCTGTCTCCTTTGCTGGCATCAGCTGAACCAATACAAATAAACAAACCAGTTACTTGTGAAAATACCTTGTTGATATTTCAGGCACTAGTGGAACAGGCTGGTGAAAAACCCATATGGGTTGGTAAGGGCGATGGAGCGGACACCAGTAAGACTGTTATATTGGCCAACGAAAAAACAAAATCCTGGACCATAGTACAATTTGACAAAAACATGGCGTGTGTGTTGGGATCAGGTGTAAGCAGTCAGGTGATATTCACAGGTCCTGTGGTATAATTGTCACTTGATTACCACAGCATTGTCAAGAGTATTCTTAATCTAAATTAACGACCCACATAAACTTGTGGTTCGGATTCTTGTCTGCGCTGTTCTTCATTCTTCGGAAATAGTCCATCGCCGTATTGAGGATATTTTTGTTGCCTATCGTATGCAACCCACATCATCATAAATCCAAATGTAAATATAATTATTAGAATAAAGATACCTATCACACAATCTTGTCTAATTTGTTTCATACGTGCTGCCCTTCTGCGATCATATACAGCTTGTTTTTGCATGTTTGAGATAATGAGAATTTTTTGTTGATCTCCCATCTTTTTCATCATGGCATTTACATCAGTCCACAATGCTCCCAGCTCTGGAGGACTTTGGTATATCATCAACTCTTGCAATTCTGTGCCCATTTGTTCCAACTGCTTGCGCATCAGCACACGCTGTAGAGCACGTTTACCTAGACTATCATCACCTGTGTAAATTTCAGTTTTGCTACGACGTTCTTCTTCTTCAAATACTGTTATACATTTGTGTAGGTTGTCAAAATATGTGCCCAAGTGCTCGCCAATTTCTTGATAAAGCCCACCGTGCTCGTTGGCTTCGGCTTTCTTGTTCATCTCTACTACACGAGCTTTTTCTTCGTTAAGTTGTTTAACAGCCGCAGGAGGAACAGGCTTGCCCCTATATAACTCGTGGAACTGTGAATCAAGATCTTTAAGAACATCCTTTACATCGCCGGCTGCTCCCTTGATGTCTTTGTAAAGTTTACAGCCAGACTTGACAGCGGATACTGCCGCGTTGGCAAGGGCAAAGAGAGTTAACGGATCCATTTATTAGTATCGGTCCTTGTCGTTTAACCAATCTTTAAACATAACACCAAACACCATTACTAAAGGTATCATACACAAAAAGAATATCATATCGTTTGTGGTAATGATTATATTAAAATACATAGTTTATCCTCCTGCAACTGCCTTGTCTCGTTCTTCGCGTTCTTTTGCATCTCGTTCTCGTTGTTGCTGTCGTATGAGTAAATTTCGTTTAGCAACTTTTTCTTCATAGATTCTTTTTTCTTCCATGACTCCGTATAAACCAATGCCGCCCATAGCAACTGCAAATAAAATAATCGACCCTGCTATAAAATACATGGCAAATATAAACTGATCTGCCATCTTCTTCTTGTGTGCTAGTTGACGTTTTTCTTCTTCCTGTTCTGCTTCTGCACGTTCTTTAAACAGTCTAGTACGTTCAGCAATCATTTGTGCCCAAACTTCAGGTTTACCCAGTGTCCAAATGATAGTGTCTTTTAATTCACGTTCTGCTTGACGCAATGCATCACTATGCATGGCAATTTCAAGTGCTTCTTTACCTAACTCTGCGTCAGTTTTTCCTAAGCGACTACCTTTGGCTTTTACCTTTGAACGCTCACGGTGTATAGCATCAGAAGATTCAAAAAACTTACTAAATTGTCCAGAAAGACTGTTGATGTCTTTGCCCAGAGCTATGGCCTGTTTGATATAACCTACAGCAGATTGTGCGGCTGAGAATGCAAGACCTATTGTAATTGGATCCATGATTAACTGCCGAGTTTACATATTTCTTTATGCAACCTGTTTGAGCAATCTTTAACTACCCATTGAACACAATAAACTTTACGGTCAAATACATCACCAGTCCACATCCAACGAGCGCAGGCTCTTACTTCATCAGGTTTAAGTTTTTCATTTTGCTCTGCCGTTGATGATGTAATAGACAGTGGTACAACCACCAGCATTAGTAGCAGCAACACGTATTTCATTTATTAGCCACAATGTTGAGATGGCTGAAACACCTAAGATTATTCTCGTTTTTCATGGTTCGCTCCCGGCAATTCTATTTGTATTTAGACTGCTGGGACAGCGAATTAAACTACACTATTTGATGTTGGTTGTGTTTATATCGTGTAGGGTTTGATATATCGTTTGGTATGTTTCGCTGATTAATTTTAAATGTTCTTCGCTTAAAGCATCATGGTTGACTTTGTGTTCAAATTTAACTAGGTCCTGTGCCAATCCTGTTTGCAGTGTTTTAATAACATTATCAGTCATGCTTGCTCCATTAACTTGTTAACAAACTCCAACAGTAGTGCGTGATGTTGCTTGTTGTGCCAATGCCCTGTCATTTGTTTATAGCTGTCGTACCAAAACTTTTCACTTTCTGGATGGCATCCAATCAACCCTATTCTGCCCTGTATAATAGCCATGGCATCTCCGTTGGCATAGGTAGCAACTGTGGAGAACTTTGATGCGTCGCCCACTAATGCACATCCATCGTTGAAAAACATTTTATTGGGCTGGCCGTTCCATGTTACTGAAATGGCTTTGGTATGTGGCCTGCGAGTGTCTGCTGTGGGTTGTTTATAATACTGTACTGCATCCACACTGTCTAATAAATTTAGGTAATAGCTGCCTGCCCAATATGCGCCCATACATATGCCAAGGTACCGTCCGCCCGTTTGCACAAACTTTCTAACTAGGTTTGCATTATTTCTTAATAGATAATCGTAAGCGTCCGAGTTACCAAACCCGCCAGGAAAAGCAACCATGTCAACATCATCAAAGAAGCCAACTTCTAACTCGTGTTTTGTGAAGATTTTAAAATTGTAATGACTACTTAGTGATTTAATGATACCATTGCCCGACTGTACACTGCACATTGGCTGGTGTAAGAACAGGGCAATGGTGGGCTTCACGTTATCTGGCAAGTAACTTAAACAACGCAAGTTCTCTAGCGTCTTCTCTTGCACTTAATGCAAGCTCTGCAGCACTTGGTGTCCAGGCTGATGCACAAGCTGATGCGAATACTGCGATTACAAATATAAATGATGTTAGTTTCATGTTATTTTTTCCTTTTTAAATTCTCGAATAGCACTCTTGACCAAACTGTCAATGCTATTTATTATTGGTGTATCCTGTACTGTGTTTTCTCTCACACTTAGCGGTATTTCAGTACATCCCAGTACCACTGCTGTTGCTCCTCTGCTGATAAGACTGTGAACAACAGTCATTAACATTGGATGAGCAGATTCGATTTGATTGGCTTTGATTAGATCAATTGCTGGTTGTACCAGTGTATCCATTTCTTCTTTACTAGGCACAATACAATCCCATCCCAGTTTGTTTAGACGATACTGATATAATCCCAACTCAACGGTTGCCTGTGTGCCCATGACTCCAATTTTAGAATTAATTACGTTTACATCTCGCAGTGCATCTGCAACACTGTCAACAATGTGTACAATGCTTGCATGCCAAGATGCTTGTTTTTCCATTTCTTTGAACCATAGATGTGCGGTATTGCAGGGTATAACAATTAGATTACACTTTGCTGATACTAATCCTTGTATACCCGCTAACAGGTAAGGTAATGGTTTGTTATCACCATTACGCATACTGGTACTACGGTCCGGAACTTCAGTGTCGCTCCACAGTATTGTGGGGATATGGTCTTGATCAGTTTTTGCAGGAGTCTGGGCAACCAAGCGTACCATAAACTCGGCCGAAGCCGCAGGCCCCATTCCGCCCAGTACACCTAATCGTTTGATCATAATACAATCAATACAATTATCATGACTACGACAATAACTATGACAGTAGGCAGTCTCATTTTTTGTACAACAATGCCGACGCAATGACCAGTGCTGTGTGTGCTGATTCTAAATCAGTAGGTTGTTCTTTCCAACCAACACTTATTTGTCCTATAAATACACCGGGCTCAGCTGGAACACTGATACGGCACATAAAGTTAACACCGTTGTCTTTGTAGGTAAACCCAATGAGACTTTGTGGTTTGAGATAGGGACTACAGGGAATCTTACCAGACATTAGGCTGATAACATCATTGTTGTTGTCATAGTTTTTACTAAACAAACCAACGTCTAGGCCATTGAATTCTTTAATCTTTCCGCTATTGCGTGTAGATAAGAACGCAATTTTTCTTGTGTTTGATAGAGTATTGACTTCCATGATAGACACCAGTTCTATGTCTGTGTTTTTTAATAGGAAATTGTATGCTTCTTCATACTTGCCATTCATTTTAGGCATGGCCTGTTGAGCACGATAGCTGGCCATGAAAGCGTCCTTTTCACTGTAGACTACCCATCCACCGAATCCCAAAAAGCAAAGTAGGATAACGGTGAACAGTCTAAACGGACTTTCGCCTATGAACTTTAACAGTTCAAGCAGTAACTCTTTCAGCTTGTCCATCGTCTACTTCCTTGTCACATACGAATGCTGTCACTGCTACATTCCCGTGTACATGGCTTGCAGTACGAATCATATCCATTAGTGGATCAACAGCAATCAACAATACCAATACTGCCTCGCTTGGAAGTTTTAACAAGTCACAAACAACTGCCACTGTGGCCACTGTGAGGATACCTGTTGTACCTGCTGATGCTAGACCAGCTAAGATACTGCCGAATAACACAACCAACAAACCAGTTACTCCCATAGGAGCACCGTAGATGTTGGCAATAAACACTGTGGCAATTGCATAGTATGCAATACTACCAATGCGGTTAACTGTGAAACTCAGTGGCACAGTTAACTCAACTCCAGTTCTTTCAAACTTTAACTTGTGCAGGGCTTCTTGTGCATATGGGATACAGGCTAATGAGCTGCGTGAACTGATGGCAACAATCAGGGTTTCTTTAGTTTCACGAATAACTGTCATCAAGCTAAGTCCCGATCGTTTCCAGATAACGAATGTGCCTAGGGCAATAATTAAGAATCCGCCGATGGCCTGTTGCATGATAAACTCAACCATGGTCAAGAAAATACCAACACCAACTTTGCCAACTTGGCTGCTGATCATTGCTAACAGTGCAAACGGTAAAAAGTAGTTTAAAAACTTGAAAATACTGATACTGGCCTGTTGAACGCTTTTCAACATGTCTACTAGTATTTCCTGTCCTGTACTTTTGATGTTGCCCAGTGCAATACCAAATATCAAACAGAAGATAACAATCTTCAAACTTTCGCCAGCTGCCAGTGTGTTAAAGATATTTTCTGGAATAAACTTTTGTGCCATTTGCATTGGATCAACATGGGGTGCTTTGGGCATGGGTTCTTTCAGTGTGATGTTGAGATCACTGCCAGCATCTTTGTCGTTGACAATGGCACCAAGTTGCGTTTGTTTTGCAGGGGTCATTTCGCTGCCGGTCAATGCAACTGTGCCCACACCAATCACCGCGGCCAAGAACATACTGGCAACAAAGCCGATGATGATTTTGCGTATCATTGAAGCACTGCCTTCTTTTTGTAAAAGACTAATAACACCAACTAATATTGTAGCCAACAAGAATGGAATAACAACTACTTTGAGTAAACTGATATAGATACCGCCAACACTTTCAAAATTCATGCTGACGGCTGGAGCATAAACTCCACCCAATACACCTAATATGATTGCTCCTAATATGGTCCAGGGACTGGTTAAAAAAGATTTTAGATTAAATTTCATAATATTTCCTAATTATTTTGCCACTGGAACAACAGGCTTTTTCTCAGCTTTGTATCTGTCCATTAACTTTTTGGTATCAATGTTGCTGTATTCATTTCTAATAACATAATTAACAATACTGAGTAATTGAACAGAGTTATTGTTCACTGCCACAGCAATATTGTCTATGCTGTCTGATATGGTCACTGTTTTTGTAGTAATTGCAGCTTCAGGTTTTTCAAATGAAATTTTCTTAATTTCAAACTCATCTCTGTAGCCAGCGGCAATTGTACCATTGGTCACGTTGTTGATGATTGTGTCCCAGCTTTCTTCCGGAGTATACACAGCTTTAGGGAAATTTGCACGGGCAAATGTGTCATAACTGCTGTTCTTGATAAATGATATTTTACCGTTAAATGTTCTAAGCACTTCATGCACTTCTCGGCCTTGGCTATTTTGACTCAACCACAGACGATTAATAATCATTGCTTGTTTGAGTTTGATGTAGGGATCACTAAATCGCACAGTAAGCAGTCTTGGACCGGTGATGGATAGTTTGCTCACAGCAAGGTCAGCCCTACCATCTCTAACCTGTTCCACTACCTCAGCAAAACTTTCTGCATCTCTGCGAAACTCAACGGGAACAC
>ENA-OSIY01002295-OSIY01002295.1-marine-metagenome-genome-assembly--contig:-NODE-2295-length-10037-cov-5.245783_pt1 | contig 10037 bp, 6 predicted proteins | sample MGYA00237884_ERZ534233 | MGnify/ENA primary metagenome ERZ534233 (study PRJEB26412, sample SAMN06343840) | marine metagenome | isolation source: estuarine water | place: USA: Columbia River Estuary... | reverse complement strand
AGATCTACACCTCTCTATTCGTCGGCAGCGTCAGATGTGTATAAGAGACAGGTTGTAGAATTTACGCTCAAATTCATTGTCTTTGAACTGATTTACCGCTAAGGCTTCAAAAGCCCAGCGTGATGTCATTAAATCTCCGGTTAATGGTACTTCTGTTTGCGACGCGATGGAAGGATTTAGTTTATCAAATTTCACTATAACACCACTCAACAGCAATTGAGGAATCAATAAAATAGGAATTAAAATATAAATGGTAACCACAGAATCGAAGGCCGATGAAATGTTTAAGCCTAGCATATTGGCGAAGCAGCTCGTAACAAAAAGCACTAACCAATAATCCATATTTAACCCTTTGATATCTAAAATAGTATTTCCAATGATGATATATGTGAATGTTTGAACAGCAGAGATCATGATCATGATACTCACTTTACTCAGTAAATAACTACTTCTGCTAAGATTGAGGAAAGATTCTCTTTTGAGTATTTTTTGGTCGCGAATGATTTCTTCGGCGCTTACAGTTAAGCCTAAAAACAAGGCTACCACAACACTCATGAAAAGGTAAGCGGTGATGTTTTCATTGTAACGGAAAATATATTCGGCATCAACTGCTTCAGTGCTGTAATAACGCACCATATAAGAAAGAATGATAGCCAAAAGTGGAGCCTCCAAAAAGTTGATGAGCATGTATTGTGTGTTGGCCAACTTAGATAGCACATCACGCACAAAAAACACTTTAAACTGATTGATTTTGCTTGGTATCTTATAAACACCGCCTGGAATTTCTTTGGCTTCGGTTCTTTCTTTGGCTACTTTTTCAATTAAATGAGGTTCTACTTCTGTTTTGTAGTAGTCGTTCCACTGCTTAGGCGTTACTTTTCTATTGCCAGTTATATTTCCGTATTCATCTACTACTTTGGTTTCAATGATATTGAAAATTTGTTCGGGATTAACGTTACCACATTCATGGCATTCACTTTCGCCAGCATTTACGTGGTTAATTGCTTTCTTAAAGTAAATAACTGCATCTACCGGATTTCCATAATAAATAGGGAAGCCACCTGTATCTAAAATGAAGAGGTTATCAAACATTTTAAAAATATCAGAAGAAGGTTGATGGATCACAACAAAAACCAATTTGCCTTTCAAGGCCAATTCCTTGAGTAAATCCATGATGTTCTCAGAATCGCGAGATGACAATCCAGAAGTTGGTTCATCTACAAACAAAACTTGGGGTTCACGAATCAACTCCAGCGCAATATTCAATCGTTTTCTTTGTCCGCCCGAAATCTTTTTATTCAAAGGATTTCCCACTTTCAAATGACGAATTTCATAGAGTCCGATATCTTTCAATAAAGAAGACACTTTCTTAATGATTTGATCATTCGGTAATGAATCGTAACAAAGTTTGGTGTTGTAATATAGGTTTTGAAAAACGGTGAGGTCTTCAAGCAATAAGTCATCTTGAGAGATATGTCCGATAATACCTTCTAACTTCTCTTTTTCTTTGTGAATATCTACTCCGTTAATTTTTATACTCCCAAAAGTAGGGGAGGTGGTTCCGTTAAGAACATTGAGTAAAGTTGATTTACCTGCACCACTGGCGCCCATTACGCCAATTAGATGGCCACTTTTCTCACTTAAATTGAGGTTGTGTAAGCCGATTTGTTTTTCGTTGAACTGAAAAACAACATCATCTATGGTAAAATGAATCGCTTGTAAATTGCTGTCGCTTCTGTATCTGCTAGTGATATCGCTATAGTAGATAGGAAGAACTTTAGGATTTCTTAAAGAAGAACCATGACTTAAGAAATAAACCCTTCCTTGCTCAATCACCTGACCGTTAAGATACATGGCTTGTTTACCAAAATATCGTATCATGTACATGCCTACGCTGTGCACATGAAGGACCACCACTGGTGCGGGCAAGGTTTCGGCAAAAATGTGTTTGGTTTGAGTGAGTTTAAAGTCTTTGTTATTGCTTACAACAAGGTAGTTGTTAGCGTCGGGTATGCTCTCTGGAGTATGTTTAACAAACTCCATACACTCCTTAAATTCTTGGTCAACAATGTTAAAGGTTGACGCTACGGTTTCAACAAATTCAATTTCTTGTTCTCCAATTTCTTTGTCGGCATAAATAAACTCAAGTAAACGAAGAAGAACAACTATTTTTTGGTTTTGGGTAAGTTCAGAGTTGATTTCGGTACAAATCACCAATACTTTCACAGAATTAACAGAGGTGCGTTTTCTTTTCTTGTCACTTTCTTTAGAAGATTTTTGGTGCTTTTCTAAGTATTCTTCAAAGAGAGTAAGGTAATTTTCTACTTGGTCTAGGCTAAGCTGTTGTTTAAGGAATGCCTTCACCACTGATCGTCCATCATGGCTAATGCTATCTACCTTCGCAACGATGGCAAACAACTGCATTAGGGCTCTTAATATTCTTTCACTCATGCTTTAGGGCTGGCTATAAAAATAAAAAAAGGCGCTGAGATAAACCAGCGCCTCTTAAAATATTTCATCATTAATTTTTACTGTTTAAACCCTATTAAAACAACGGCACATCCCGATTTTGTATAGGTTTGGTCTAATTGAGCTTCAATGGTTACTTCTAAAGTAGATGCAACTTTAAAATCCCAGTAGGGAGTATTGCCGTGTTGTGCACTATTGAAAATCTGATTGCTTTGCCCGTCTAACACTCTAAAAACTAAAGCGTTTTCAGAGAAACCGCTGCAAGCAGATATTCTGTATTGTGTGCCACCGAAGAAAGTCGTTTGAAATTCTGCAGTTTGATCATCAACCAACAAAGCTCTGTAAGATTGTCCATCAGAGATGTAAGCTGAAGTGAAAAATTTTCCAGCGAAGTCAGCTATTGTATCACACATTTGCGCCTTTGCATTGAATGATATTGCCGAGAATCCTGTAATTAGAGCTGTTATAAAAAGCTTTTTCATGTTCTGCCGAATTAATTTTGTACGATGCTGTTTCTTAATGAAGTGATTTTCTCTGAGATAGATTTGTAAACCTCATCACTAATTTGTGGTTCTGTAATAGATTTGATGGTAGTGATTTTGTTAGCATTATCGGTCTCAGGTTTTACGAAAGTGTATTTGAAAGTCACTTTGTCGTATTGTTCTTTAATTTCATTAAGCTTATTGAATAAGAACATAATGTCATCATCAGAGGTATGCATTCCAATCATTTCTAACAAGTTGTCGATAGATAATTTTTGTTCAGCAATACGATTTAAAACGTCTTTGTTAGGTTTGTCTCCTACTGTGTTAACCGCTAGGTACATACTTTCTAACCATCCGCCTGTAACGATTAAAGCACCAACGTCATCCATTTTATTGTTTTTCAAGTAAAGGTCGCAATCTCTATAGGTGCCAGATACCAATTGTAAAAGTGAATCTTTATTGTCGATATTCTTTTTAATTCTATCTAAAGTAGATTTATCGAAAGCATCCATTAAACCCAATTTATCCAACAACTTGTTTACATTTTTCATGTATTTCATTGCATCGTCAGAATGGTCGTAGATAGAAGTGTAACCTAAGTCTGCACCATAAACACCTAAATTCAATGCCCAAGCATACTTAGTAGTGTATTGGTCGATTTTATTTTCTTTGTTTAAGATGGCCGCATTGTATTTAGCACCGCTTTTTTTCAACAATAAAGAAAACTCTACTGGCGAAGGGATACTGAATATTTTTCCTCCAATAGGAATAGTTCCTCCAGGCGGTGGAGTAACAACTCCTCCTTTTGGATCTTCTTTTGGATCTTCGGTTCCCGGACAAGCCGTGAACAGGGTAAGCCCAATAACTGCTAATGAAACTCCCGTAATTAATTTTCTAATGTTCATACACATCAGTTTATCTAAGATTTTAGTTCGAATACTTTTAATAAATGAGCCCTTCTTTCAGGAATTCAATATGCAATAATAAAAAAACCTTCTTAATAACCTCTATTTTATTCAAATTAATTTACGAGGTATTTATAAAAAAAAAGAATGTTTATCTATATTCGCCAGTTGGAAGACAAATTTAACCTATTGCCATGAAGAAAATTGGAGTTTTAACATCGGGTGGAGATTCACCAGGAATGAATGCAGCGATTAGAGCGGTTGTAAGAACTGCTATTTACCATAAATTTGAAGTAGTTGGTGTTAGAAGAGGATATGACGGTTTGATAGATGCCGACTTTATAGAAATGCCAAGCTCATCTGTAGCAAATATTATTCAAAGAGGTGGTACAATTTTGAAAACGATGCGCAGTGCTCGTTTTATGACTAAAGAAGGTCGTCAAACTGCTTTCGATAATTTGAAAAAACATGGTATTGAGGCCTTGGTGGTAATTGGTGGTGATGGTACTTTTACTGGTGCTGCTGTTTTCAATAAAGAACACGATTTCCCTATTGTAGGTTTGCCTGGTACGATAGATAATGACTTAATTGGTACCGATTTTACCATTGGTTACGATACTGCTTTAAATACAGTAATTGAGGCGGTGGATAAAATTCGTGATACAGCCGATTCTCACAATCGTTTGTTTATTGTAGAAGTAATGGGTAAAGATGCTGGTTATATTGCTTTGCGCTCAGGCATTGGATGTGGAGCAGAAGCTATTTTGTATCCAGAATCTAAAGATCATTATATCGATCATCTCATAAAGAAATTAGAAGACGGAAAACGTCGCCAAAAACAAAGTTCTATCATCATTGTTGCCGAAGGTAGCAAAGAAGGTGGTGCTGCAGAAGTCGCAGCTAAAGTGAAAGAAAAATTTGATTACGACACAAGAGTAGTAGTTTTAGGTCACGTTCAACGTGGTGGTTCTCCAACTTGTATGGAGCGTGTTCGCGCTTCACAAATGGGAATGGCTGCTATCGAAGCTTTGGTGAACGGTAAGAAAAATGTGATGATTGGTATCGTAGATAAAAAGATTGCTTATACTCCTTTCGAAAACGCAATTAAACATACGGGTGACATGAATCCCGATTTATTGCGTTTAGCAGAGGTGCTTTCTTTATAAATAGTTTAGCAGTAAAGATTTACAGTCTAAAGTTTCATGTATTTTTCCTGAAACTTTAGACTTTCTAATTTTATATCCAATTGAGTTTATACGCCGACATATTACTTCCTCTTCCTATCAAAGGCAGCTTTACCTATAGGGTGGCTGAAGGCATGCAGTCGGCGCTTACACCCGGACAACGAGTAGTTGTTCCTTTCGGGAAATCGAAATTCTATACGGGTTTGGTTCGTGCCGTTCATCCCAACGAACCTACAAAATACGAAGCCAAAGAAATTTCGGCTTTGATGGATGAGCAAGCCATTGTAAACGCAACCCAAATGGAGTTTTGGGAATGGATAGCCAATTATTACATGTGTTCTGTGGGCGAGGTAATGCAAGCAGCTTTACCTTCAGCATTTTTGATTTCCAGCGAAACTAAAATTTTAAAAAATCCGGAAAAAAATATTAAAGGTGAGGTTTTGAGCGATAGAGAGTATTTGATTGTTGAAGCCTTGAATTATCGCGATGTGTTGAGTTATTCAGAAGTTTCTCAAGTGGTGGGCATTAAAACCATACATCCTCTTTTGAAATCTTTGTATGAGCGTGGAATCATTCTTTTTCAAGAGGAATTGCGCGAAACCTACACTCCGAAATTAGAAATGTATTTGTCCTTAGCTCATGAGTTTCATAAAGAAGCATCGCTAAAAGAATTGTTTGCTTCGCTTTCTCGCGCTGCCAAACAAGAAGATGCTTTAATGCGTTTTTTAGCTTTGGCTGGTAAAAATGTTGAGTCGTTTTCTATTTCAAAAAAGAAATTTTTGGCCATGGAAAATGCTTCTTCAACGGCTTTAGTAGCTTTGATGAAGCGAGGTGTGATAGTGGAGGAGCAAAGAGAAAGTGGTAGATTATCAACCCACGATGGGGCGCTTTTTGATGCCAAAACATTGAACGAAATTCAGGTTCAAGCCGAAAAAGAAATTCAAGAAAATTTTGAAAAACACGATGTAGTACTGCTTCATGGTATTACAGGTTCGGGTAAAACAGAAATTTATATTCAGCTTATTCAACAGCAAATTGAGTTGGGTAAACAAGTGTTGTATTTGTTGCCCGAAATTGCACTCACAACTCAAATCATTACGCGTTTGCGAAAGGTGTTTGGTGGTATAGTGGGCATTTATCATTCGCGCTATAGCAACAGCGAAAGGGTAGAGGTTTGGAATAAAGTGTTGAGTGGAGAATATAAAGTGGTTTTGGGCGCTCGCTCTTCGCTCTTTATGCCTTTCAACGATTTATCGCTCATTATCATTGATGAAGAGCATGAAGCTAGCTTTAAGCAACAAGAACCTGCTCCGCGTTACCATGCGCGCGATATGGCGGTAGTGCTTGCTTCTAAGTTTAAGGCAAAGGTGTTAATGGGTTCTGCAACACCTTCTATAGAATCGTATCACAATGCTGTTCAAGGAAAATTTGGATTGGTGAAGTTGGAGAAAAGACACGGCGGAGTGATGTTGCCCGAGATTTTATGTGCCGATGTGCAAACAGAAAAGAAAAAGAAATTAATGACTTCTATCTTTTCTTCTTTGCTACTTCAAAATATGGAGGCGGCTTTAGATAATAAAGAACAAGTTATTCTTTTTCAAAACAGAAGGGGATTTGCGCCTGTACAGGAGTGCAGTACTTGCGGACATATACCCAAATGCAACAAATGCGATGTGAGTTTGACCTATCACAAGTTCACCAATTTATTGAAATGTCACTATTGCGGTTATTCTGAAAAGAAAGGAATTAACTGTAACGCTTGCGGAAGTTTAGAATTGGAATTGGTTGGTTTTGGTACGCAAAAAATTGAGGAAGATATCAAGCAGTTTTTTCCCAAGGCAAAGATTGGAAGAATGGATTGGGATACTACACGCACGAAAAATTCATACCAACAAATCATTGCCGATTTCGAAGATCACAACATCGATATTTTGGTGGGCACACAAATGATTTCTAAAGGACTCGATTTCGATAATGTTGCTTTGGTGGGCGTTTTGAATGCCGATCAAATGTTGAATTTTCCCGATTTCCGTGCACACGAAAGAGCGTATCAGTTGATGTCGCAAGTGAGTGGAAGAGCAGGTAGAAAAAGCAAAAGAGGGAAGGTGGTGATTCAAACTTACAATCCAAATCATAATGTTATTCAATATGTAATTGATAGCAATTACGAGGCTTTATATCAATCAGAAATTCTACAGCGTCGCAATTTGCATTATCCTCCTTTTGTGCGCTTCATTAACTTAACTGTAAAACATCCTAGTGCTGAATTACTCAATGCATCTGCTACTTTTTTGGCAGATCATCTTCGCGAAGCATTGGTGGGGATGGATATTTTCGGACCAGAATTTCCCGCTGTTTCGCGTATTCGCGGAGAATATATCAAAGAGATTTTAATTAAAGTCCCGCGCACACTTCCTATCGGCAAAGTAAAGGAAATCATTCAGCATAAAATGGATGTGTTTAACACTACAGATCCTTTTAAGAAGTGCAGGGTTATTGCAGATGTGGATCCTAATTAAAATCGACCACCTCCTTTCGAAAACGGTCGATTTCACTCTCAATGTTACATCCTTTATTTGATAATTTTAAAACTTACTGTTTCGTTTCCTGATGTTACTTGTAAGAAGTAAATCCCAGAAGATAAATCAGTGCCCATTTGCAGTTTATTGCAATTTGTGTCTTGAGCAATGAATTTGCCGGTTGCATCTATCAATGTAATGCGGTTCGCCATGCTGTTAATGTAAATAAAATTTGAGTTATTTATTGGGTTGGGGTAGATGCTCCAATTGTTGTTGCTGCTCACTACAATGGTATTAGTGGTAAAGCTTACATTCTCAATGGTGCCCGATATGTTGTAATGAATACCAATTAACTGAGCCAAAGGCAGCAAAGTGCCTGAAGGAACATCCATCATTATTCTAATGTAATATTTGCCTTCTGCAAGGGTATTGCTAAAAGTAAGGGTGTTGCTGCTTACTACTTTAGTTGTAATTACAACTCCATCTGAATCGCAAAGAACTGCCTTAAGATTTAAACTTTGAATATAGCTTGATACTTGAGTTACCGTGATACTCATAGTGCCTCCGTAGGTGTAGAAATCAAAAACGTCAACATCATTTTTATCATGTAAAATTCCTTTAGTAATTAGGGCGTCAATTATTCCATCATTTCCCGATGCATTGTAAGTAATAGCTGAGCTATGGTTATCGTCATTTCCAAAATCATCTTGGTAAGAGATAGTTCCTTTAATATAAAACTGCCCGATAGAACCATAGTCATTCCAGCCTGTTGTGGGGTCTCCACTTCCTGCGCCATCAACACAGATGTAATAATCTCCTGCCGATAAGTTGGCATTGTAACTTACGCCATTCTTGGTGTTGGCATTGTGAGCTGTATTCAGTGTAGCGACCAAAGTATTGTCTCCATCATAAATTTTAACTTCAATATCTAGGTTTGTTTTGATGGTTGAAGTAGGAGCAATAGTTAAGCTTACATTTCCGCCGCTGGTATAAAGATGAAAGAAATCAAGGTCGCTGCGGTTATGAATTAAACCTAAGCTACTAGCACTGTCGATTGTACCAATATTGTTGTTAATGTTTAAGCCTAAATCACTAGCTGTTTGGTAAGTATTGCCATGGTCATCGCTTTTGTAACCTGCTACAGATGCAATGATTGCCAAGTCATCTTGAGATGTGTTGTCGGCATGCGAATATTCTCCTTTGCTAAATTGAGAAATAGCCTGACCATAAGCAGAACCCATGATAGGTGCCCACACGGAGTGACCACTATAATAGCCTTCTGCTTGCACAGCATCATGGGCAACAGTTCCATCGTGATTTAATCCAAAGGTATGTCCGGCCTCATGAGCGCCCGCTTCACCAGCATTTTGAGCGCCAAACATTTTGTCTACAAATACCCATCCTGTTTTGTATCTAACATCACCAAAGTCAAAAACATCCACATACGCTACTCCTCCTGCATTTGGATACCAAGCAGATGTGTTGGTAAACACCATTCTAATTTTTTTGTTAAGTGGAGCATTGCCGTATAATGTAGAGTCGGTAGTTACATTTACATTAAATGCCGAATAATCTTCAGCGATAATGCTCCATGTTTGAAAAATTTCATTGTCACTGTAACCAGAAGGACTAGCGCTCATTGCCGCGCCGCTGTTCCATCCACTTCCAGATGGAAGTTCATAGCCATCGAAATCTAAAAAGAGAATTTTATCTGAAGAAGATAAACTGTTGAAAATAGGCACTGCGCCACCGCCAAGTAGCGAAGATTGATTCACTTTTTGTTTGTAATTTTTAGAAGCATTGTTTTGGCTACTTACATAATCCACACAAAGAATATCGTTAACCGACACTTTTTTTAATTCTACATCATTATTTTGATTGGTGATGTATTTATAAGCAATGTTGTTTTCTTTTGATAATAAGATGAAACCGCTGACTTCATTGCTAGTGTTCGTATTTATAGCAAACTGAGAGCCCTCGTATCCTTTGATGGTACCAGAAACGGTAGCATTGTTTTGAGTGATTACTGTTGTTTTAAGAATTTCTCCGCTAATGTTCAGTTGGTTTGGATTGTTGTGTATCGTTTGGTGCACCTGAGAGGCTGTGCCTATGATTAATCCACTTTCTATACTTTTGCCAGCATTTGCGCTATAGGTAAGGGTGATTGTAAGCAATGCAGTAATTATTTTCTTCATCATGAGGGGGTTTCACTTTTCGTAGCTTCCATCTTTAACTTCGAAAATAAAAAAATGTTTCCGCTTTTTTTAAGTCGTCTCAAAATTAAATTTCTCCCTTTTCAATTAAGTATTTTGCTTTATGAATGGCAATGATGGTCATGCTATCAGTTATCTCTCCATTTAACACCATTTCGTAAACTTTAGCGAAGGGTAATTTTTGCACTGCTAACTGTTCATCTTCATCGGGATGGGAGGCATGAAATGTTAGGTCTTGAGCGATATATAAAATAGCAAACTC
>ENA-OSIY01002290-OSIY01002290.1-marine-metagenome-genome-assembly--contig:-NODE-2290-length-10047-cov-3.663490_pt1 | contig 10047 bp, 9 predicted proteins | sample MGYA00237884_ERZ534233 | MGnify/ENA primary metagenome ERZ534233 (study PRJEB26412, sample SAMN06343840) | marine metagenome | isolation source: estuarine water | place: USA: Columbia River Estuary... | reverse complement strand
GGGCTCGGAGATGTGTATAAGAGACAGTGGCAATGATTTGATGCTTGTTCAGGCCCAGTCCGCGAGGTCCCCTCACAGCCAAAATAAAAGGCCATCCGAACTTTTGATTGTAGGCAGCGTTGAGGCTTTGAATTTTTTCAAATTCAGCAGGGCTGCATTCAGTGAGGCCCGCTTTGCTTTGCTCATTGGCAGATTCTGCGGTCAATTCTTTGCGCACCATGGCTTTGCCTGCCAGCTCGGGGTGAGCGCGAATAAGACTGACTTGAGCATCTCTGCCTGCATCTTTAAGCACCAGCGCCATGCAGTGTTTCAAGTGCGCCCAAGACGCAAAAGGGCGGTGCTTGAGCGCGCCTTCTGCAATCCATGGCGAGTGTTCATACAAGCCATCTAAGAGTTGCATGGCCTCTTGGGGCGAGGCTGTATTGAGTTGTTCTAGGCTAAGTGTCATGGTGTGTAGGGGTGGGTGGTTTTCCAATGGCGCGCAATGTCTAAGCGGCGGCAGACCCAGACATGATCGTGAGCTTGGATGTGGTCTAAAAATCTTTGAATGGCGGTGATGCGCCCAGGCCGTCCTAGCAACCTACAGTGCATGCCGATGCTCATCATTTTGGGACGGTTCAGGCCTTGTGGATTGCCTTCTTTGTAGAGCGCATCAAAAGTGTCTTTCATGTATTGAAAAAACGGATCGGCATGCGAATAACCTTGAGGCAGTGCAAAGCGCATGTCGTTGCAATCTAGGGTGTAGGGCACGATCAACTGAGGCGCCACTTGGCCATCCGTTTTCTCAACCTTCATCCAAAAAGGCAGATCGTCGCCGTAGTAGTCGCTGTCGTATTCGAAGCCGCCAAAGTCTGCCACCAAGCGGCGGGTGCGGGGGCTGTCGCGGCCGGTGTACCAACCCAAGGGCCTTTCACCGCTGAGTTTTTGCAGGATGTCCATGGCCTCGGCCATGTGCGCGCGTTCGGTGGCCTCATCGATGTTTTGGTAGTGAATCCATTTCAAACCATGGCACGCAATGTCGTAGCCCAATTCTTGAAATGCAGCCAACACATCGGGGCACCTTTGAAGCGCGGTGGCCACACCAAATACGGTGAGTGGCAGTTTGCGCTGTTCAAATTCGCGCAGTAAGCGCCACACCCCTGCACGCGAGCCATATTCATAAATGCCCTCCATGCTGATGTGCCGATCTGGGTAAGACGCGGGGTTGAACATTTCTGACAAGAATTGCTCAGATCCTGCATCGCCATGAAGAACAGAATTTTCGCTACCCTCTTCGTAGTTCAAGACAAACTGCACCGCCACGCGGGCTTGGCCGGGCCATTGCGCGTGAGGTGGGTTTCGGCCGTAGCCTTTGAGATCGCGTGGGTAGGCGGCAGTGGAGTCGTAGACGGATGCGTTCATGACAAGGCCAATGAAATATCGTGGGTGGGTATTTTTTTGTCAAAGCTCAAACTGTTTTCAACAAAAATCAAATGTTCTTCCATGAGCCTTGCAGCCAAGTCGGCGTCTTTCTTGGCCATGGCATCGACAATGGCTTCGTGCTCATCGGCAGAGTGCTGTGCTGCATTGCGCGATTGGTACATGAGTGTGATGAGGGCGCAGCGCGAAATGAGTTCGCCCAAGCTTTGGGCCAAGACATGGTTGCCCATGAGCTCGGCAATGCGCACATGAAAATCGCCTAGCAACTCTGTTCGGCCGTGCACATCTTCTTGTGCAACGGCTTCTTTCTCTTGTTTGGTGTGCGCCTTCAAAGCGCGAATTTTGGCGGGGGTGATGTCGCGCACAAATTCGCGTGTCATTTGAACTTCGAGCATGCGCCGTACCGCAAATACTTGCTTGGCTTCAGAAGCAGAAGGTGCGGCAACAAAGGCTCCCCTTGCAGGCTCCATGCGGATCAATCTGTTTTGAGACAGCTGAAACAAGGCTTGCCTGACCAAGGTTCTGGAAACGCCAAAATGGGTGGCCAACTTCTGCTCAGCCAATTTGGACCCAGGCATCAGTCGATGCTCGACAATGGCTTTGGTTAAAGCGCTCACAATGGCGTGGGTTGAAGATGTTTCCATGCGGAATGATGATAGCTTCAAAAGCCAAAAGTGTATACACTTTCAGTCGACCAATTCAAGGAAAGATGCAACATGGGTTTGAGTACACACGTTTTGGACACCATGCATGGCTGTCCCGCGGCGGGCATGCAGGTCAGCCTGTACACCACGGAGGGGCAATTTGCCACGCTGGTGAAAAGTTTCACATTGAACGCAGATGGGCGCAACCCTGATGGTCCGCTCTATGACAATGCGAGTTTGCAAAAAGGCACTTACCGCTTGGTATTTGACGTGGCGGGTTATTTCAAGGCCAAGGGCGTGAAACTGCCAGAGCCTTCGTTTTTGAACCAAGTGAGCTTGGATTTTGGGGTGGCCGATGTCTCCCAGCACTACCATGTGCCGCTCTTGGCAAGCCCATGGAGTTATTCAACCTACCGCGGCTCTTGAATCCGAATTTATTTCTCGCAGAAATACCCCCTGAGGGGTGGTAAATCAATAAAATCAGTTTTTGTTTAGAACCTAACCCAACCCCCTCCTCATGAGCCAAGTGACCAATACAGTTCGTTTTGTGCTTGACGGCAAAGTCGTTGAAGCCCAAGGCGCGCGCCGCACCACCACCGTTTTAGATTACCTGCGCGAACAATTGCATCGCACGGGCACCAAGGAGGGTTGCGCTGAAGGCGATTGCGGGGCTTGTGTGGTCATGGTGGGCTCATTGAATGCATCGGGCCAAGGTGTTGACTATGTGCCGGTCAACAGCTGTATTCAGTTGCTCCCTACCTTGGATGGCAAGTCGGTTAAAACAGTTGAGAGTTTGAAAAAGCCCGACGGTACTTTGCATCCTGTGCAACAAGCCATGGTCAACTGCCATGGATCTCAATGCGGTTTTTGTACGCCTGGCATTGTGATGAGTTTGGTCAACTTGGTGCAACTCAATTCTTCTCCCAATCGTCAAGATGTGAGTGACGCACTCAGTGGCAACCTCTGCCGTTGCACTGGTTATGCCCCCATATTGGATGCGGCTGCCAAAGCTTGCAGCAACAAGTCGGCTTTGAAGCTTGACGATGCGGCCGATGTGCCCTTGCTGAAAGACATTCAACGAGCGTCCACGCCCACACTCAGTTTGGAAGGCGACATCATTGTTCAGCCTGTTGTTCGCACACGCAAAGGCAATGAGTTTGTATCACCCGCAACCATTGCCGAAGTAGCCGACTATTTGGTCAAGCACCCCGCATCGACCTTGCTAGCCGGTAGCACCGAAGTGGGCTTGCAAGTGAACAAACAATATTCACGCCCCGACCACATTGTGTATTTGGGCAACGTGACCGAACTCAAACAAGTCAAAGACACACCTCAGGCTTGGCACATTGGCGCGGTGGTGTCACTCACGGAAGTCGAAACATGGGTGGCCAAGGCTTACCCTGATTTTGCAGAAGTGCTGCGTCGTTTTGGCTCGCCCCCCATTCGCTCTACCGCCACTTTGGCGGGCAACATTGCCAACGGTTCTCCCATTGGCGACACCATGCCTTGCCTCATGGCCTTGGGCGCCACACTGACACTGCGCCGTGGCGACAAAACGCGCACTGTGTCTTTGGATAAGTTTTATACCGGTCAAAAACAAACTGTGTTGCAAGCGGGTGAATTCATTGAAGCGGTGGTGTTGCCCAAGCCACAAGCAGGCCAAGTGTTCCGTGCACACAAAGTGAGCAAGCGTTTTGAGCAAGACATTTCTGCCACGTGTGCCGCCATCTCATACACCCTAAAGGCTGGCAAGTTGAGCGGCGTGAAGTTGGCATACAACGGCTTGGCTCCTTCCCCTTGCCGTGCGCCCAAACTAGAGGCCGTGTTGGAAGGCAAAGCGCCTGCCGATGTGAAGGAATCCGATTTAGATGTCGCCATTGCCGCCAGTTTTGTGGCGCGAGATGGCTTGCGTGCCACATGGGCCTACCGCTCTTTGGTAGCGCGCAACTTGGTGATTGATTTCATTGAAGAACAAACTCAAACAACCACGGAGGTGGCTTAAATGAACGCGCCCATTTCTTTGCACAATTTGTTGCCCGTATCGGGCATTCAGCAAGGCACCGATGTCATTCATGAGTCTGCACATTTGCATGTGACAGGCAGCGCCACTTTCACCGACGACATGCCTGAGCTGGCTGGCACTTTGTATGCCGCCCTCATCATGTCGCCCGTTGCCCACGGCGAACTCATTGGCGACGGCATTGACCGCGACGCTATTTTGAAAGAGCACGGCGTGGTGGCGGTTTACACAGCCAAGGACATTCCTGGCGAAAACAATTGCGGCCCCATTGTTCACGACGACCCCTTCTTAGCTGTCGGCAAGGTTGAATTTTTGGGCCAAGCGGTGGCTGTGGTGGTAGCACGCGAAATGTTGTATGCCCGCGAAGCAGCGCACAAAGCCAAAGTGCTGGTCAAAGAACTGCCACCCATTTTGACCATTGACGAAGCCATGGCGGCGCAAAGTTTTGTCATGCCCGCCAAGGGCATCACGCGCGGCAATGCATCAGAGGCTATTGCCAAGGCGCCGCGCAAAGTGAAGGGCAGTACTGAAACGGGTCAGCAAGAACAGTTTTACATGGAAGGCCAAATTACTTACGCGGTGCCGCGTGAAGATGGCCAACTCACTTTGTATTCTTCAACGCAACACCCTGATGGCAATCAGCGTGAGGCTGCTGCTGCCTTGAACTTGAGCACCAACGATGTTGAAGTGATTTGCAGGCGCATGGGCGGCGGCTTTGGCGGTAAAGAAGGCAATGCCAGCATTTTTAGCCAGAGCGCTGCGCTGGCTGCATTCAAATTGCAAAAGCCTGTTAAGTTGCGTGTGAACCGCGACGACGACATGATGATCACGGGCAAGCGCCACGATTTCCGCATTGATTACGAAGTGGGCTATGACGACGAAGGACGTATCTTAGGCGCCGACATCACCTTGCTGTCGCGTTGTGGTTACAGCACCGATTATTCGGGTCCTGTGAACGATCGCGCGTGTTTGCACATCGACAACTGCTACTTCATTCCCAATTTAAAACTCATCAGCCACCGCTGCAAAACCAACACCCAAAGCGCCACGGCCTTCCGCGGTTTTGGCGGCCCACAGGGCATGTTTGGCATTGAGACCATCATCGAGCAAATTGCCAATGACATTGGCAAAGATCCTTTGGATGTTCGCATGCTCAACATCTACCAAGACCCTGCTGTGTCTGGCAACCCTGCCACCATGGTCACGCAATATGGGCAAACCATTGCAGACTGGGTGGGCGACAAGGTCATCACCCAAGTAGCCTCAGAGGCCAAGTACCGCGAGCGCCGCGACAGCGTCAATGCGTTTAACAAAGTGAACAAGCGCCGCAAGCGCGGCTTGGCTTTGGTGCCCCTAAAGTTTGGCATTAGCTTCACCGCCACCATGTTGAACCAAGGCGGCGCTTTGCTTAACATTTACATGGATGGTTCGGTCAGTGTCAACCATGGCGGGACTGAAATGGGTCAGGGCCTCAACACCAAAATGGCGCAAGTGTGTGCCGATGGTTTGGGCATCGATTTGTCCTACGTTCGCGTGACCGGCACCGACACCCAAAAGGTACCCAATGCATCGGCCACGTCTGCTTCAAGCGGTGCCGACATCAATGGCGCGGCCATCATGAATGCAACTGCCCAAATGCGCGCACGCCTAGCTCCAGTGGCCGCCAACATGTTGGGTTGCAAAGACACCGAAGTGAACTTTGCCAACAGCATGGCCCATGGTGGTGGCAAGTCGGTTGAGTGGACAGCTGTGGCCAAGCAAGCTTGGTTAGACCGTGTGGGCCTGTCGGTGGCTGGCTTCTACATGACGCCCGAAATTAAGTACGACTTCGCAACACTGACGGGTCACGCGTTTTATTACTACTGCTACGGTGCTTCAGTCAGCGAAGTAGAAATTGACACACGCACAGGTGAGTGGTGGCTGAAGGCTGTGGACATTGTTCACGATGCAGGTAAGAGCATTAACCCCGCCATCGACAAAGGCCAAATTGAAGGCGGCTATGTGCAAGGCATGGGTTGGCTCACCATGGAAGAGTGCATTTGGGACAAGAAGGGCAAGTTTCTGACGCACGGCCCCAGCACTTACAAAATTCCAGTAGCTGGCGACATTCCTGAGCACTTTAACGTCACTTTGTTTGACGGCAGCAACCTGAAGCCAACACCCTTTAATTCAAAAGCGGTGGGCGAGCCGCCATTGATGCTGGCCTTGTCTACTTTCTTTGCATTGCGCGATGCAGTCAGTGCCAGTGCCGACCACCAAACAGTGGTTCACATGAGTGCACCAGCCACGCCAGAAAAGATTTTGATGAGCTGCGAAAAAGCCAAGGCGGCGGTTTAGAACCTCAGTCTTGACCCTCTGTCAGGGTGTCAAGCTGAAAATGACCGCTCTTGTGCCAAAGCCAAACGTCTGAGTACACCACCTTGCCCATGTGGGCAGGGACTGGATAGGGTGCTGCTTGGCGAACAGTTTTCTCTATTTCTCGCATGACTTCGGGAGCATGGCCAGGCGCTCTGACCCAGTAGGTGCGTGTCACTTGGCCTTGCTTGTCAACTTCGACATCCAAAACGCCCACAGCGTAAAGCATGGGCGGCATGCGGCCCTTGAAGATGCGAGCGCCATTGAGTTTGTAAAGGTGTTTGGCGGCATCTACTCTGTATTCTTTGGCAGTTCGAGCATTCGAAGTGGGCAATTGGGGTTTGAAAGGCTCAGAGGGAAGCGCAATAGGCGCTGCTGGTTTGACAGGCGTGGGTGCGGGTACAGGTGCAGGTGTTGGTGGCGGTGCCATCGTTTGTGGCGGCCGTGGTGGTGGCGTACTACAACCGGTTAGCCACAAAGCAACAGTGCACACAGTGCAAGCCAAGAGTGAAGATTTTAGAAAATGGGCAATGGCATGAGTCATGGGTCTATGGTCTTCAAAACAACATGTGCCATTCTGTCACTGTACAGTCTGGTTTAGAAGCATTGAATTGAAAGTAGAAGCAGGTGCATTGGTTTTCAGAATTGACATTGAAGTTGGCGCAGATGCCAGCCATTTGGATCACGGTGCAACAAGCCCAGGGCTCGGTACCTAGAGGTGCAGGCACTGTCATGGCTGTTTTTGCCGATGAGTTTTTGGGCACGATTGGTGGCGGGCACCTTGAATTTGAAGCCATTGAGCAGGCCAGGCGCTACTTGCTTCAGCCTGCAATGTCTCTTTCATTGCCCTTTGAAAAAAGATTTGCGCTTGGGCCCAGTTTGGGTCAGTGTTGTGGTGGCGCCTTGGTCTTGAAGTTTGAGCTCGTGACAGCGGCTGACCAAGTTCGCCTTCAGGCGATTTTGAGTTCACAAGCAGCCGAACGATTTATGCCTCTGGCCTTGTTTGGCGGAGGTCATGTGGGCAAGGCCTTGGTCAAAGTCTTGGCACCCTTGCCATTTCATGTGAGATGGATCGACAGCCGAGACGAAATTTTTCCAAGCGATGTAGCACCCCAAGTTGTGTGTGAACATTCCAACCCGGTGCATGCTGCCGTATCCGATTTGGTGCCCAACAGCCGCGTTCTCATCATGAGTTTCAGCCATGCAGAGGATTTGGACGTGGTGGCAGCCTGCTTGCAACGCCTGCGAGATCAAAAAGACCTGCCCTACATTGGCCTCATTGGCAGTGCCACCAAGTGGGCCACTTTCAAGCGACGCCTTGCAGAGCGTGGCTTTTCCGAAGCCGAGTGTCAACAAGTGACATGCCCCATTGGGGTTCCAGGCATTGAGGGAAAAGAGCCTGAAGTGATTGCGGTTGCCGTTGCAGCCCAACTTTTGCAAGCCTAAAAATTGTATACACTTCGGTAAACAGTTCGGAGCCGCATCGATGGAAGCGTATTTGCTAGATTGGGTTAATTTGCTACTGCGGTGGGTCCATGTGATTACCGCGATTGCGTGGATAGGCTCGTCTTTTTACTTTGTTTTCCTAGACAACAACCTTCAGAAGCCCAACTCGCCCGATTTGCTTGAAAAAGGGGTAGATGGCGCAATGTGGGCCATTCATGGCGGTGGTTTTTACAACCCCCAAAAGTACATGGTGGCGCCCAAGAAAATTCACACCAAGTTGCACTGGTTTTATTGGGAAAGCTATTCCACTTGGATCAGTGGCTTTGCCTTGTTCACGGTGATGTATCTGTGGAATGCCAGCACCTACCTCATTGACAAATCACTGATGGACTGGTCGCCTGCTGTAGCCATCACGGCAGCGCTGAGTTTCTTTGTGGTTTTTTGGTTCGTTTACGACGCCATTTGCCGCGTATTTGGATTTCGCAAAAACGGTGAATTGATTGTGGCCACACTCATGCTGTGTGTGGTGGCTTTCGCCTCATGGTTGGCTTGCCAATTGTTTGCCGGCAGGGCCGCCTTTTTGTTGGTGGGCGCCATGATTGCCACGGCCATGAGTGCCAATGTGTTTGTTTGGATCATTCCTGGCCAACGCAAAGTTGTTGCGGCCATGACCTCTGGCGAAAAGTACGACGCCATGTCCTTGGCCATTCACGGCAAGCGCGGCAAGCAACGCAGTGTGCACAACACCTATTTCACGCTGCCTGTGATTTTTGCCATGCTAAGCAACCATTACAGTTTCTTGTACACGCATCCACAGCGCTGGCTTATTTTGTTCGTCATGATGTTTGCGGGTGCCTTGATTCGCCAGTTCTTTGTGCAACGACATGGCTACCATTTAGGTCGTGCTAGCAACCCTTGGCCTTTTGCGGCAGTGGGTGTCGTTTTGATCGTTGCAGTTATTGTGGCCATGGCGCCTTGGGGCGCAAAGAGTGTTGCCAAGAATGAGCCGGCTCAAGCTGCTACTTTTGTGCAAGTCAAATCAGTGATAGACCAGCACTGCCTCAGTTGCCACGGCGCGCAAGTTCAAATGAAAAATGTTCGTTTGGATACGCCAGCAAATATCAAGCTCAATGCTCAAAACGTGTACCAGCAAGTGAGTGTGACCCAGCAGATGCCCATGAACAATGCCACAGGCATTACGCCGGAAGAAAGACAACTTGTAGCCAGTTGGTATTTGGCTGGCGCCAAAGTTGAGCCTTAATTTAACTCAGTGATTGAGCTCAGTGATTGAGTTCAATGACCTGCGGCCAGTTGAACTGCAAACTTGTTGTGGCGTTCAATCACAGTGCCTAGGTCTACGCTGGCCAACTGGCCCTCACTGACTACCACACGGCCATTGACCACGGTGTACGCGGCTGGCGCACTGGCACACAGCATCAAACTTCCAACGGCATCGTGCACAGCACCGCCCGCAAAACTCAAACTGCGCAAATCAAACAAGGCCATGTCTGCGCAAAATCCAACACTCAGCTGACCGATGTCTTTGCGACCCAATACCTCAGCACCGCCACGCGTGGCCAAACGCAAGGCATCGCGCGCTGTCATTTCCATGGGCGCCGTGTCACAACCAAAAATGGTTTTGCCTTCAGCATTCACTTGCGGACCCTCAAGTGATTTTCTAAGCCGCGCTAACAGCATGGCTTGACGCGCTTCGTTCACCATGTGGGCTGCATCGTTGCTGGCGCTGCCGTCAACCCCTAAGCCCACAGGCACGCCGGCTTCAATCATTTTTCGAATCGGTGCAATGCCACTGGCCAAGCGCATGTTGCTGCATGGGCAATGTGCAATGCCCGTGCGAGTGGCCGCAAAAAGCGAGATGCCTTCATCGTCCAATTTGACGCAATGGGCGTGCCACACATCGTGCCCCAACCAGCCTAAGTCTTCTGCATATTGCGTGGGTGTGCGATTGAATTTCTCTAAGCTGTAGGCAATGTCATGGTCATTTTCTGCCAAGTGGGTGTGCAGGCGCACGCCATAGTGCCTGGCCATCTCTGCCGACAAACGCATGAGGTCTTGACTGACACTGAAAGGGGAGCAAGGGGCCACGGCCACTTGTGTCATGGCGCCATGCGATGCGTCGTGGTAGCGCTCAATCAATCGCTG
>ENA-OSIY01002289-OSIY01002289.1-marine-metagenome-genome-assembly--contig:-NODE-2289-length-10047-cov-9.148144_pt1 | contig 10047 bp, 12 predicted proteins | sample MGYA00237884_ERZ534233 | MGnify/ENA primary metagenome ERZ534233 (study PRJEB26412, sample SAMN06343840) | marine metagenome | isolation source: estuarine water | place: USA: Columbia River Estuary... | reverse complement strand
ATGTCTTCCCACCAATTAGATAAACGGTCTCTAATATCACGATACCATACATTACCTTCTTGCCATACTTTTTTACCAGCGGCTTTTAATTTCTCAAGAAGTTTCTCATCCTTAACTTTTTCCCAAAATATTCTTGCAATATCTGAAGCATCCGGAATTGGGTTGGGGTTTGCGGTTGGTGTCGGAGTTGGTGTTGGTGTTGTGATTTTAGGTTTATACCATTTACCATCACTACTAACATCATATTTAGACATATCTATCTGACCAATTAAGGGTGGTGGAACTGCAGTCCAATCTCCACTATTATCCGGTTGTTCTAATATAAGGTATTTTCTTTTCATATTATATAAATATCAATAAAATATTAATTACTTTTAGCGTAAGGAATAAATTTTTTCGAATCTTTATCCCAATACCAAGTATCAAATCCAGTATTAGAATCAGTTTCATTAGTAATTCCGGACATACCATCAAAATCTCTTTTAACGGTAAAACCATTTAATGCCATTTTTGTTTTAAATAATAATATTAATCCAGCTTCCGTTGTATCATCAATTACTTCTTCAGTTTTCTTTTTTGCAGCAGCTTCAGCACAATCTTTAATTGCCTTTAAATTTTCATCAAACGATAATTTTTCATCATAACATGGAAAGGTTTTTAACTTTTGTTTGTTTTTTTCCATTTCTTTTTTAACTAAATCTTGACCTTCTTTTTTTAATTCATCTTCACTTTGTTTACCTTTAAGAGTTACTAATGGTTTTACTACGTTTTCATATAGTTCATCTATATATGTTGGGTCAATAAAACTCATCATCCATTCCCAAGCACCATTAGGCATAGTATCCTTTAAACATTTTATAAAATCCTCTTTGATTATTTCACCGGCATTAGTTTTTTTAAGTTCATTATAATCAATAAAATTTAAATCACCATCCGTCCATGGTATTGAATTCCAAACAAATTCACCACCGGCAATTATTGGTCTAACACCCATACCAAATACCGCATACATTGCGGGTAAGATAAAAGCATCCGCAACCATTCTTGTAAACATATTTCTAATTAAATCAGACGTAGCCCCTGTTGCTAACAAAGCATTTTTCCATTCCGATATTAATCTAGGGTCTTTATAAACAATTAAATTAGCCCATCTTTGTAATACTTTATCTTCCGGAGTCGCTCTTTTAAATATTCCCCAACCTTTTTTATCACCACCTAAAAAATCAGGTAATTTAAATGGCCAAAGTTTTTTATAAGCCGCCCATTCAGATGCCATAGGGTCTAAAATATCTTTTTCTTTTTTTAATTCTTTAAAAACATATTGGAATTTATTTTCGTCACTCATTGAATCCATTTTTTTTCTAATAGATGCTGGAAAACTTGGGTCATTTACCCACTGTGTGTATAATGTTTCAGCAGATGTGTCCCACCATTTTTTTGCTGATGCTAACACATCTCCCATTTTTTTTAATTCATAATCAATTCTTATTGGAGGATTTGAATTTAATTTAATTTTTGCGTCGTTAGCTAACTTATTAAATTCAGCCTGAAGTTTCTGCGGTTTTTTCCATATTCTACGGTAAACTCTTACAATAGTTTCTATATCCTGTTTGTTTAAACTCTTCATTAATGAACTCATTAATGATTTTAATGTATTATTTTTAGATATTCTTTCCGCATTATCTACCAACCCACCAATATTTAATCGATATTTTCTAAATAAATTACCAACATTATTACCATAATTATGTTTAATTGTGTTAATAGTTTTTTCTAAATCATCTCCATAGTAAGTGTATAACCTATCAAACACTTCAATATAGTCATCAAGAAAAGTTTGGGCGTAGTTCTCACTAGCTTCAGAAGCTTCTCTAATCATCGATTTAATCGCTTTTATACCATCTTGAGAGGACATATTTCTATAAATCCAATTTTCAAGCCTTTCTTCAAAAGATTTTGAACTTTTACCAATAAATCTTTCAACAGCTTTAACTAATTCAGATTCAGCTTTATAAAATTTAATTTTTTCCGCAATTTCACGAACGTTTGGAGTTTTTGATGTTAAACTTTCAATAATTAGGATAGTGTTATGATTTTGGCCCATAATTTGGCTTATCCGATTAATTTCATTTATTAATAATTTTTCTTTCATAATTTTTATAATTTTATAATTTCACCTGTTTCAGGGTCTTCGAAAGTGTTTTCAACAGGGAACCCTAATTTTTTAAATACTTTTAATGTTTTAATATCATTTGACTTAATTTCTTCTTCATTTTTATTTAAAGAATCTGACTTAGTTTTTTCTTTTGTTTGTCTAATTATTTTGCTTATCTCCCAAGTTGGATTTTCCAACATTAATAAATAAGCATTTGCAAATAGACGAGCTCTATATTCCGGATTATCTTTAAACGCGTCAAATAATTCAGATAATTCTTTTTGTTTAACATCATTTAAAGTTATACCTAATGATAATACTATTTTTTGTACCAATTCAATTGCTGTCATATCAATTAATATAGTTTTTGCAAATTTACTTATTATCGAAGAATATCCTTTTCCAAGTAATCTTGAACCAGATTTTCCAATATTAACAATCTTTTTATTAGCACTTTTACTAACACCTTCGAGTGTTTCTTTAATTCCTGTTTCAATTGTTTTTTTATCCATAGTTAAAACTTTTCTAACTAAAGATTTTTCTTCTTCAGTTAACCCTTTAATAAAAATAGATAATCCATCCGTAGTTTTTAAATTATGTTGAGACATTTTTTTAATAATTGAACTACAAGTTTCTTTTGTTGGTTTTGATATGTTATAAAATTTATGAGCGTACGGTAATGTTGCAAACATAAAATATAATATAGAATCTTCTGTTACAGTATTATTTTTAATAATATCATCAACCCCCAAAGCAATTGGTAATCCCGATGTCCCCATAAATTTAATAATTGATGCAACTTTTTCTGAACCACCCATTTTAGATATTACTTTACCAAATATATACGCCTGTCTTGGGGCAGTTACCCATTCAGCCATACCAGCGGTAAAATAATCAACAGCAACCCAAAAAACTAACTCACCAACCAAACCATATTTATCCCAAAGTTTTTCTAACATATTTTTATCCATTTCTTTAAAAACATTTGGTTCGTATTCAAATAATGTATCAATGTATTGATTCATAGTGTCATACTTAGTTTTAACGTCTGTAACACCGGCAGTAGCTCTGTGGTTTTCAATATTTTTTAATAATTGATTATGAACATCAATCATTCTGTCAGACCTTGGCATAGTTTCAGAAGTTTTATATTGACTTCTCATTTCGTCCTTAATTTTTTCACCTTGTTTGGCTATTTTATCTAATTCTTTTTTCTTTTCATTGGATAAATTAGTTTTTGATTTTTTCCAATTTAAATAATCTTGTTTAGTAATACCTTTCCAAAATTCGGGATGATAATATTCTTTTTTTAAATCAGATAATAACTTTTCTCGTTTATCGTCAACGTCAGAGTCAAACCAAGTTGTTGGGTCATAAATTTTTGTCTCCTCTTTTGGATATTTTTTATTTATTTCTTTAACTTTTTTTAAATATTCCGGATATTCTGCAGGTGAAAAACCAAATGGCACACCTCGTAATCCAACATTTTGAGGTGTTAAAGGAACGAAGGCTCCTTTTGGATAGTTAATTTTACCTTGTTGATTCCAAAATGGTTTTGTCTCATCATAAGCATTTGGGTCCCATACCATGTGGGGATTTTCTTTTTGATATTTTAATTGTTCGGGAGTAAATTTATTTAATTTAGGCGGTTTTGGTGTTGTTGTGACACCATAATTAGGTGCACCTATGACAGATTGTTCATTTAAATTTTCATTTAAAGTTTTAGACATATCGTACCCCATCAATAGTTTCATTCTATTAACGGAATCCAAACCTTCCTGTAATTTATTATTTTTTTGTATCATTTTATATAAATAGTTGTGTGATTAAAAAAAAACGCATATCTTTGTATTCAATTTAAACACAAACTGAAATATATGAACAAAAAAATGTCAAATAAATTTATTATAAATTTTGTTAAAAATTCATTTCATAAAGTTGAAAGTTTTTTTTCTGCAGGAGATGAAGATGTTGTTTTTACCGAAGATTCTAAATGTTTTCCAATAAAAGAAGTTGAGATTTTTGAAACCGGTACTTTAATTAAAGTTTTAAACAAAACATTAACTGAAGATATGGTTATGTCAATGATGGTTGACCCGGATACAGGTGAAAAACTTGTTTGGTAATAAATTAAGGAACAGGATTAGCGTGACCTCTTGCAAGTCCTGTTCCCCATTTTTCGCCAGCTAAACCTAATTTATTGGCTTTACCTCGAGTTAATCCGGTTTCCCATTTTCTACCGGTGTTTGTAGTTGAACCTCCACCCCCACCACCGGTTGCAGGTGCCGCAGCGGCAGGAGCTTCGTCTTGTTCATCAAGTTCTTCATTTGAATTACTTGTTGTGTATTGTTTCATTAAACTAATTATGTGGTCAATATCTGTTCTCATATGTTGATAAATATTTTTTGTTTTGAAAAAAAGTTATATCTTTGTAAAATAAAACCATAATATATGAAAAAAATAATTTTATTTTTAGTGTTATTACTAACATTAGTGTCCTGTGAGGTCTATGACCAACCAAAAACCTTGAGTTTAAGTGGAGAATACATTATAGACAGAATTACCCGCACATCAACTGAAAACACGTCAGGGACACAACAATTAATTGTTTATCAACCCGGAGACACATTTGTAAGTAATACCGAATCATTTCCAATGGATATGATTGTTGTTGGAGCAACAAGATGGCATTTTGATTATAGTGTGATATCATTTAGTCCGGTTGGATTAAACAATGGTCAAGTGTTATGGCAATATCAATATTTTTATCATATTTACAATGATTGGTATTACACTGATTTAGGATATATTGAATTTGAATTAAATAACGGGACAAAAAGGATGTTTAAGATTGTCAATGACTCAATGGAGAGTTTAACTCTTAGGACTACCGGACAATGGCCTGACGGACCATACGGTCCTAACACAAACATAACCTTACATCTGACTCGAGTTGGACCATAATAAAAAACCCACCTATTGGTGGGTTTGTGTTTTAGAATAATTGAGCTTCAGGTAATTTTTTTGGATAGATTAAGTAATACTCATTTAAAAATGATACAATCTCGTCCTCATCTAATTCTTCTTCTTCAAAATCATCAAACATATCTTCAAATTCTTCATCATCATCGTCATAAAAATCTTCTTTAATATTGTTTGATATATTGTAACCAAAAGTTTCTATTTCTTCAAGAACTATTTGGTCTGTTCTTATTTCATCATCATTATCCGTTAGAATTCTGAATGTGACTTCCAACATGTGTGATGTTTCATTTATGTAATAAGATACTAATTCTTTAATTTCCATTATCGTTTAATTTAACATTGTTTATTACAAAGAAATATCACAATTTTTTTAAAAGTCCAGAATTAATTATATTTTTTTAATCTTTTGAACATATCCAACGATTCGTTAATCTTATTTAAGATTTCCTCTTTTTCTTCTTCTTCAATCTCATTTTCCTCATCTCCCAAATCCATTAAATCATCAAGATTCATTTCAAAGTCATCATCTTCACACATTTCAAAATCATCATTGAAACCATACTCATCATCAATGTCCACGGTACCATTAGGTAAATCATATTCACCATCACCAATCATGTCTAATTGTTCTTCAACTTCTTCAAAACTTTCTTCAGGAGCGTATTCAGTACCTGCAGAAATATATCCTTCGTTATACTCTTCTTCTTCATCTGAAAATAATCCGGTACTTTTACCATCATGTTTCATTTCATTGATGTTCATGTTCTTATATGCCGTTACAACACCTTTATTATTAACCGTAAGACCTTCTTTATCGTTAGCAAAGTCTTGAGTATATAATGGTTGTTCGTTTGACGGTTTAATATAACTTGTTAAGTATCCATCATAAACTTCTTTATGTTGGTCAAGGATGTTATTTTTTTCCTCGTTTGTCATTTTAAAAAAATATGAGTTCATATTGTTTGTTTTGTATTAAGCGACACCTGTTGCGGCGTCTGTTGATTGATTATTCATTGCGAAATCTGCTTTAGGAACTGTAATATTTTGTTTGTTTTGTTGACAAAATTGGTTTCTTAAAGAATTCTCTAATTGTTTATTATAAACCTGCCCACCATTATCAATTGGATTATTCATTACCATACCACCACCACATTTAAACACCACCGTTGGATTAGTTAATGACAATTCTTTGTCCCCTAATTGTAATTCAACTCCATCACTACCTTTATCAATTATTTTAAAAATTTTATGAGTTTTTGGTTGAGAGTCCTCACTTTTTTCATTATATAAATTAATTGTCATACCTTCAACAACTTTTTTAGGTTGAGGAACATTTACCGTACCTGATGGTTCAATTTGATTTATATTAGCCCACCCTTTAGATGAGGTATATTTAGCACCATCTTCAGTATTTATAACCATTTCATCATTTTCACATTTCCAAGTTCCATTAAGAATTGAACCATCCTTATCCTCGTAAATAAATTTTAAATTTTTATAGAAATGTATTAAATCCTCACCATCTGTTGTTGGGAAAGATACCTTATTAGATTGTGTTGTCGGTTTCATTTTTCCAAAACTACTTATACAAGGATAATCTTTTGTCCATTTAGTGTCAATTATTGATTGTTCGGAAAATAGAATTTTATTAGATGAGTGCATCTCTAAAATTCTATTTTTTTCTTCTTGAGAAATCTCAAATAATCTTTGCATAATAATTTGTTTTTGTATATAAATATGTTTATGTTTTATAAAAGGGTATATGCTTGTATAATCTTAGTCGATAACCTTTGTAGGTATTTGTTTATACTAGACATATCTTCTTCAATCCCCTTATCATTTAAATAGTTTATAACTCCATTAATCATTTCTGCTTGAGCTTGGTCAGAGTGTTCTAACATTTCTTCAAAAGCATCTTCATTAGGAACGTCTTTGTATTTAAATTCGTGTTTAATTCTATCACTACCCATATATAGATATGGACCAGCACCGTACATATTTGTTATACCGGATGCCCTAACCATTAATAGGTATTTTTTTAAAAATTTAATGTTAAAATATTTGAACAAATCAATATTGTCCATAATAAATTTATCTCTATCTTCAGTGATTTTTTTCTTAACTTTAAATCTTTCTTCTTTGTCCCACATATCTGTGTCAGACAATAACGCTAATTTACTACCATTATCCCATTCAACACCATATTGTACGTCACCGAATACCTTATCAACACTATATACCGTCCCGTGAGTACCATCAGGTACAGAACTTTCTCCTGACATGTGTAATAAAATTATTCTATCACCTTTTTTTAATTCCGGATTAATCATATTTAATAAAATTATTTAACAATAAATATATTTAAAGTATTTATTATTGTATGAAAACCACATTATTAATAAATGAAAGTCAAAAAAGAATGATTCTTAAAGAATCTATTGTTGACAATATTAGAAAATCCATTGAGGAAGGATACGAATACACCGCAAAAGTATTGTCTGATGTAAAGAAAGATTATGGTGTTAATCTTGAGTTTCTTATAACTTGGGGTGCTAGTATTGGTGGTTTCATCGCACCTATTGGGGAGTTTATTCAAGGTAGATATCCTGAAATATCTGAGGTTGAATTAAGTTTAATATTAACAGGTATAATTGCGGTACATTATTTGGACAACAAAAAAGAAATTGAAAAAATATTACAGAAAATTAAAGAAGATGGTTTATCCGACGCATTTAAAGTTGGGTTAAAAAAATCAAACGAATTAAAAGATACTTTATTTAAATTTTTAAAAAGTTTAAACATCACGTTCTTTAAAGTATCAAAAATGATGTCATACGCATTTATTGTACCTATCTTACTTATGTTATTTAATATGGTTAAAAGTCATGAAATAAATGTTTCTGACGCAAAAGAAATCGCATTGAGAATTGTTGGTAGCGGTATTGTTAGTTTATCAGGAATTGTTGTAAGAGATTTAGTAACAAAACTTATTAAAAGATTTAAAGATTAATAATCTCCGGTAATAAAACTACATAATTTACTTGAAAATGTTGAATGATTGGTATAGTTAAAATCTTCAATTTCAATATCACCGATGTTTCTAATGTTTGCGTAGGTATGGGTCCATATCTCACAATCGGCTAAATCCATATACTGAGTGATTTCATCCCAAACAATTCCATCTAACGGACTTCTAAGATTATCATCTTCACTTATATAACCAACAATAGTTTCAGCAAGGTCTTTAGGTATATTCTCTAATGGTTTATTATCTACTAATACTTCATTACAATATACGGAAACACTTGTGGTAATACCATCATCAATATACATGTCGGAAACTTCAACATTAATATTTAATTTTAATTCTTTTCTTTCACCCTCACAGAAGAAATGTGTAGATATTTGTTTTGGAGTATTTTCTTCAATATCTTTTGATACTTTTTTAATAAATGACTTAGGAATATCTCCACCGTATCTATTTATTTTTTCACCATTATAATAAATGTCCTTAACTTTATAAAAAAAATCTTTCCAATCAAGACCAACCATTTCACACCCATCTTGTACTATGTGTGTTGATTTACAATGGAAAAAATCCCATAAATAAGGTATGTCCGATTGTTTTGAGGTAATTTCTAAGTCATAATGAATTTCAGGGTAAGATTGTTGCCCTTTAATTTTTTTAAAAACATCAACATTAACAAATTTAAATCTAAACGCACCAGAGGTATGAGTTAATCGAATTAGATATGATATAACACCTCTTATTTGAGTATTATTATCCATTGATAATTATTTGAATTACTTCTTCCATTTCATCGTCTTTTAATCCGTGAATTTCTTTATGAGTTTCAAACCAATCTCTAACCACATCATTAAATGGTAATTTTCTTAATTTGGCAACTCGTCTAAATCCGGCTCTTTGAGCTTTTATTTCGTGTGGTTGTGTGTAATATTTGAAAGATTCTATTGGTCTTTCTTGAGAAACATACCCATCTCGATTATATTGGAATGCGTGTTCTAATTCATGGGCAACAATATCATTTAATTCACCAATTATATTGTAAAAATTTTTTCTTAACGTTTTTGGGTTATATTTGATGGATAATTCAATAACACTAATTGTGTTGTCAGTTTCGTAAGAATATTCACCATCCATTTCATAGCCATCTATGTCATTATCAATTTCAAGTGTCAATTCCACACCATATTCAAAAGGTAAATTTATAAATGAATATTCACCACCATCTTCATTTGGTAACATAAAAAAACCTTCCTCACCATTTTTTAAAACATTCACAATGTCTTTTACGGTCGTTCTAATAGCTAATCTACTCATTCTTGATTCATTTATTGGTTTTGGAATATCAAATGTTAAACTATCAATTGTTGTTCTAATATCACCATCAAAGATACGTAAAAAATTAGTCATCGCCAAATTTAAATCTGAATAGAATTTGTATAATCTATTTTCAAAACTTTTAGCAATCATTTTTCCTTGTTCATTGTCTTCAGGTGTAAATAGTAATTGACTAAATCTATCATTAAGTCCTGTGATAACAACATTTAATTTAGCATAATCGTACTCCTCACCAACGCTAGTCATTTTTCTATAACCATCAACTTTGAATTTATAATCAATATCCGATTTCATTGATTCCGGTAAATCAGGAATTAAATACCCTCTAAACTTAAAAGTTCTAGTTGATAGTAATTTATTTATTCTGTCTAATTGTTTTTCTGTTAACATATCTATAAATACTTTAATAATCAAATAATGTTTTTTTATAAAGTTTTTTTCTTATCTTTAACGTATGGAATTATTAAATACACACCCAATTAAAAAATCCGACTTAGGATTTCACGGAAACCTCTTCGGGGGAAAATTACTCGCGTGGATTGAT
>ENA-OSIY01002287-OSIY01002287.1-marine-metagenome-genome-assembly--contig:-NODE-2287-length-10050-cov-8.960995_pt1 | contig 10050 bp, 10 predicted proteins | sample MGYA00237884_ERZ534233 | MGnify/ENA primary metagenome ERZ534233 (study PRJEB26412, sample SAMN06343840) | marine metagenome | isolation source: estuarine water | place: USA: Columbia River Estuary... | reverse complement strand
ATGATACGGCGACCACCGAGATCTACACCTCTCTATTCGTCGGCAGCGTCAGATGTGTATAAGAGACAGGTAATATAATTCCATCCAATGCCAGACATACTTCTAGTAACGCATTCTAAATTAAGTTTTTTAGCAAGATGTGTGCCCCAATAGTCTGCAGATAAAACTCTATTATCGTTATCCCATACCGGTCCGCCATTTTCTAATTGAAACGGTTCACTAAAACTGCATCCATAAATCCATAGTTTATTCATACAATACGTTTGGATTGCATGTCTTTCAAAATGTGTTCTGCCCAGACTTTATAGCCATTTATATTAGGATGCCCGTCAGATAAATGAAATCTTGGTTTATGTTCTATAAATGTAAAAAAATTATCAAAAGGATTCATTGCATTTAATTTAATATAATCTAAAATTTCTGTTTGGAATCGATATATAACTGCATCTGAATCTGGATAACGCCAATCCACCGGAAAACTATTAAAGAAATAATAATTGATGCCGTGATATTCTAATAATGTTGCTAGCAGATAACTTTGTTGTAAAAAATTTTGTACACAGTAATAATCTGTGTGAACATCAACAACATATTGTTGATGAAGTTTAGCGATACGTTCAACAAAATTTTCATTTAAATGAGGCCGTGTTAGTGTGTCTTTAAACGGATTACTTGCATGAAATCTGTACCAATCTTCTGTTCCGTGTTTATCATCTAAATATAATTCACTTCTGTCTGCAATGGTCCAGCCAATAATAACCAGTGTTTCTTTTTTCTCTTGCTCAGTCATATTTCGAACATAATTGATAGTAGTACGAACAATTCTATTATTACTGGCTGCGCCTACAGCATGATTTATAATTTTAGGAATGTTTAATTCTTTTGCAACCAATCCTGCCCAATTAAAATTATTATAAAAATTTAAGGAATGATATTCAACAAATTCTCCATCTTTTTTAATTTCATATTGATTTATAAATTCATAGCCTAAATTTTTAGCATGATCTATTACAGCTTGCTCTTCTTGTAGTAAATAACCTTCGGTCCAACTACACCCGTTGACATATAAAGTATCTATCATAATAAATTATACTTGTTAATATAGTTATATAATTCGTCGGCCCATAGAGTATGACCTTCTTCGCTAGGATGATCTCCTGCAAAAGGACGTTCTAGTCTATCATATATAAAAGTTTTAAAACTGTTCTTTTCATGATCCTTACAATAATACGTTTTATCATTGATTGTTTTCCATATAGGAAGATGCGAACTTGTTTTAGAAAAACGTTGATCTCCTATTGTATATTCATATCTGTCCATGAGCAATGACGATAATTCTTTTTCTATGTTAATGTCGGTGGACTGCGATCGGGTACAGCCGCTGCCGCCACCTTGATAAAAAGCATTAAACATTACATGTTTTATATTGTGCTCTGAGCAGAAGTTTTGAAATCGTAGTACAGTATCAACAAATCTAGGGATATATTCTTCTTTATTCCAAAAGTATGTAACATATAACTCCCAGAATTTCTTTTGGCTAGGCGTATCGTGCCATTGTAAACTAGGCCATATAATGTGTTTTCCATTACGTGTTTCATCCTTATACCAAAAACAAGCACGTTCAGGACTCGACCAGCCTATGACAACAAATAAATTATTCGTAGACAACCCGTTACCAATATAATTTTCTGTTATATAACTGATTGTTCTATTACAAATGCTTTGATTATCATCTGCAGGCCGTGCTAGGTTGATCGATTCTGCATTTAATTTATTGGCTAATTTCGTCGTGAAAATTCTAGGTAATCTATAATTATCGTTCTCCGGCAAGAAATCATATCTCCCAATGTGAATATTAGAAGGATATTTTTTAATTACGTCAGGATGTACGAGTTCGCTGCCAAATACCCAACTATCTCCGTTGCTTATTAATTGTAATTTCATAATAATTTTGATTTGTGATTAGTTAGCCAGAAGTTCTGATGATACGCCCAACTGTCCATTACTGGTATATTTAAGTCTGCGCTGTGTCTAACGATCGCACAATGAATGTTGTGTTCAGGAAAATGTTTAATATTAGTATTTCCAAAACTTCTACCCAATATAACATTTGGTCCTCCAATATCGTCATTACACATTATAAAATTATCTGTTAGATATACTTTACTAGTATCTGCTAATAATATTTCCATGGCTAAGTTGTCGCCACCTAAAAAAATATCGTTTGGACCGAGTCGCCAATTTTCCCATTTCCATCTATGTATATCCCCAATTGAAGTTACTGACATTGGCGGAAATCCTGCTCCTTCTAATCTTATTTTAAAACTATCTATAGTAGGTCCTGATATGCCATCGTATCGGTGCGTAAAACAATAATCATATAACTCGCCTGTTTCAATTTCATACTCTCGTTTTAATCGCATTGCACTAGTAATACTATGAAACATTGTAGAATAACCGTTTCGTATGCCAGGATTTGTCATACTAGCTTCTTCTGAGTTAGTTAATATTTCATATTTTTTTGGCTTGTATATATCTATAAGTTTAGATAATTCTTCCTCTGGAAGTATTTTAACGGCATTGCGTGTTCCGTCCCATTCCGGATCTCCAATAGTATTAATATAGATATTGTAGTCTTTAACATGCATAAAGTAATCAATCTGAACATCGCAAGGTTCTTTTGAAACAAACTCCGGATGCATATCAAAATTCTGTCTGTATTGATTAATTTCAATACCGTAAGGAACATCGAACCATTGTTTAATCCAAGGGGCACAATATAATCCAGTTCTAGGCTGACCAAATAAACAAACCGCTATTTTTATTTTTTTATAAGTCATTGCGAATATCTCTAATTTTAATAGTTTGCATATTACTAAACATCGGCAGAACAAATCTATTAGGATTTTCTGATGCTTGTAAAAAATCCCAAATTTTAAACGTTTGATCAGATACAATTTTAAAAAAATGCCAAATGTTTACTATCTTTAAAAAAGTACTAGGGCTACAAATAAATATATTGTAATTAATTTTCAACCATCTAGGCTCTATAATATGGGTATATAGAAAATCATTTTCTATGGTAAAATTTTGTTTTGGATGTATTCTAAAATCTTTTATACAGTTGTCGTAGCCAATTACCATGTCATAAAAATTCTTTGTAGTATGTTTATGAAGTTGCAACGAGTTTATATATGATCTATACATCTGTGTAAACAACGGTTTAAGTTTAAGCAATGTTTCTTCGTTAACACCATTATGTATGTTATTAAACATTTTTTCTTCGTTGACTAATACTGAAGATATTATTGTAGAATTTTCAAAACCAGGACCGTTATATACTTCTCTGACATCTGAATGACACACAAAGTAATCAATTTGTATATTGTTATTTGCTAGTTCTTGCTCATATGTTTCTCTATTAGAGAATAGAAAATTAATTACATCATTGTGTATTTCTACTATATTAAGCTCATCAACTACATTTACTGCTATTTTCTTCATTACATGTCCCAAAGGCTTTTTGTCTTGCTCGGTTCTTTATATTCGTTGCTTCCTGGATTTGGATTGCTGTGTTTACTTATCCAACCTTCTTTTTCTGCTTTAACAATTAATTCCTCTACATGGCTCCAACCTTTTGTACTATCGCCATCTATTAAATGTTGTTGTTTGGTCAGATCAGTGTCTGGTATACTATTATACCAGTCTACTAGTTCTGGAAAAGTTTCTGTAAAGTTTTTCTTTCTTCTAATGTCGTATTGTTTATAGAATGATTTAAAATCTCTATGCCTAGTTTCAATGCTACTTGTTCCGTAATGTCCTACCTCGACTTCGTCGATATAAGCAATAGTTCTAAGTAAACCTTGTTTTTCATGTTCGTGTATTACTTTACCAACTAAATGTTCTTTGCTAGCTAACCATGCAGATAGTTTGATACTTTGTTCTTTACGGATTTCAGCCGGCAACGTTACAATACTCATAAAGCTAGGAAAACGTAGTAGATTAAAACTCATCACTGCTGTTTGTTTCCCCAATTTATCCCAATACTTTTCTCGTATCTCAAGCATCTTATCCATAAACTCTGTTAGACTAAACAAACTTAAACTATTGAGAGTCATCATAATGTGCAGACCTTTTAGATTACCGTGCTCTAACATATATTCTATATTAGCCAACCATGTATCCCAATTTAATCCGTCACGTATGTATTCAGCATGGGCGCCTACACTTTCATTGCTGGTATAAAGTTGAAAGTTTTGCATCTTGTGGCTAACTGCGGCAAGACGTTCTATGAGCTGTTGTTTAGCACCCAAGTTACTGTTAACTGCTAGGCTAACTTTACATTCTGGGTGTCTATCCCACCAGTCCATTAATCGCCAAAAGTCTTGACTCATAGTTGCTTCACCTCCTGTGATGCGTAGTTCTTTTAAACTATATTGCAAGTCATTTGACCACCAATCCATAAATGCTTGCACATATGGGTTGCCTTCATTCTTAATGCCGTACGGCTGTGCCCATGATCCATCTTGGTGATAAGCACCTGCGCCATCACTGACTAGATTTTGATAAGCACCATTAGTTTTAATATCTTCCATCCATTTAGTACTGAAGCTAGGGTTACAGTAACTACACGCAAAGTTGCAATTAGCATCAAATGCTATCTCTAAAGTTTTTAAATCTACATCTTCTGTAGCACCATGTACTTCTGCGGCTTCTTTAAGTTCTGCATCTGTATAGATATTACTTTTATAAACTCTATCGCTGATCTTCTCTGGTCCAAGATCTTCGACCTTCCAACAATATTCACATTCAGTTGGACGCTCGCCAACAAGCATTTGTTTTCGTACAAGTTTTTTATACTCGGTATTGTGTAATGCTTTATAGCTACGACTAATTTCACTTAGTGGAATTTTATGTGCCGGTGGGTGATGACAACTGGCTGTTGTGCCGCTGCCTAACCATACTGTAGCATTATACCATTTTGCTCCGCAGAAACTCGGACTTATTGTATTAAGTACTTGATCTTTGTATTCTTTATATGATCTTTTTTTCATTTGTTCCATAAACTCTTTCTACTTGAATGTAATTCATTGCAATGTCCCCAATATTCTTTAATCTCTGGAAATGTTTCTACAATATCAGTACCTTTGCGCTTATCGTATTCTTTAAAAAATTCATAGAATATGGCACGTAATTCAATAGTACGTTCTGTACTGTTATCATTTTTACTGTATTCTATTAGTCTATTTAATTGATCAACTTCTTCTAGATAAAATCTACCAGATTTATGCGGACTAGTTGTTCTCATACGACTGTCAACAAATTCCGATATCTCTTGAAAATATTTCTTTTTAAATATATCAGGAATAATTTTAATTGTTTGATGTTCTGGCCACCGCAAATATGCAATCATGATAGGTATTCTATTATGCGAATCGTGTTCATTGTATGTTACACGTAATTTCCAAATGTCTGTTAAAAAGTCTTTAAAGCTAAACAAACTTAATCCATTAAAGGTAACCATAATATTTAAATCTACTTTTGTTTCGGTGAGTATTCTATTACAGTTAGCTAACCATTTATCATAGTCCATACCATAACGAATATAATTACATTGTTTGCCTGCGGCTTCTGCACTGGTAAAGATAGTTAAATCTTTAAGTTTACCATCTAGCAATTTAATTTTTTCAATTAACTTGTTTAGTAACTCATCGGGTGGTTGCATATTGGAATTAATGGCAATACTCAAATCGGGCCTAGGGTTTTCAATAATATAATCCAATACCTTCCAAGTATTTTTACTTAGTAACGGTTCGCCTCCGGTAATACGAAATACTTTTAATTTAGGATAAAGTTCTGGCCACCATTTCCAAAATGCATCGACATAAGGATTTTCTTCTCTAATAGGAATTGGTAATTTACCAACTTTTTCAATGTAACGTAGATCGCCTTGTCCATTTGGGTAAGGACCAAAGCGTTCGACTTCTTCCATCCATTTACTGCTAACGTCGGGAGTACAGTACATGCATTTGAAGTTACACGTATTTTCAAAACTAACTTCTAAGTAAGTAGGAATAATATTTCCATGGCTGCCGGCATCTACAATATCGTTTAGATTAGGAGTACTCCAAATATAATCAGTGCTTTTATACGTTCTGTCGCTGAAGTGGTCACCTTCTAAGTCTTCAACGTTCCAACAGTACTCACATTCAGGAGGACGTTCTCCACGCATCATTAATGCACGTTGATTCTTTTTGTGATTAGTATTATGTATAGCAGTAGGATTAGATAAAATTTCTTCTAAAGGAATTTTATGTTGTACAGGGTGGTGGCAACTATGTGTTTGACCTGTTTGTAAGTTAGTAGTGCTTTGCAACCACTTAGCAGTACACATTGATTTACTGTCAAAGTGCTCTTCTATGCCGGTCATGGTTTTAGCCATGTAATCAATAAAGTCTTGATTACGTGTTTTTTGAAGGGATCCGATCTCTTCTGATTCAGTATGAATTTGGTCTGTCATATTAATTAATTGTATTATCTACTTGATTTTCTTTAACCTGAGCACCAAGTCTTGGTGGGTTAATCCAACTTTCTTTAAACATTTTACTGCCATTATAATCTAATTCTGCTACTTCTAATCCTAGACTAGATCGTAAGGCTTCACCCAACTTAAAAATTTCATCTTGTAATTTTTTCTTATTATATGTCCAGCCAGTGGACAAACATTTTTCAGTATCACCTACAAATTGCGGCTGAACCTCTTCTTTCCAGAATGTATCGTGCCATTCAAAATCACGTACTAATTTAAAATCAAAATTATTTTTAGTAACATTAGACATATAGCAACCTAGACGTGTTCCATACATCGCCCATAGTCCGTTGTCTATATCAGCACCTACACTGGCCCACACTAATAATCGTTTGTAGTTTCTATCGTGTACACGTTGTTTAAGTATACGCGGATCAACCGTTACCCCGCCTTCTAATGCAAGTTTAACACCTTCGCGGAATCCTGCTCTATATGCTTGATAAGCACTGGCATTGTTATGCACATCGCTGTAAATGTTATTCATTTGATGATAGTAAATATCCCAGCAAAAATCAACCTGTGATTTTTCGTCTTCTGCGGCTTCGTGTGTTCGCATTTGTTCCACAACATGTCTAGGCCATAACTTAACTCCGCCGTTGCCGTAGACTAGTCCATTGACTACATTTTTGCCGGCCCATGATATAACATCATGTCTATTGATCTTATTCATGTCTAACTCTATTGTTAAAAAATCATCGTGAACAATATTGTCTGCGTCGACTGTGATAAATCTGTCTGTGTCTGAAGCGGCAGCGGCAGCTTTGTGCGCCGCATCAAATCCTTTGACTCCGTGTACACGTTTTGCCCATGGTGCTTTGTTTAATAAATCTGCAAAATTTTTATCTGCATTTGGTTCATCGTAACTTAAAAATACGATATCAAAAGTATTAATCGGCGTAGACATCTGATTCCTCTATTTGTAAATGAAAACAATTTGTTGTTAGCCTAATTGGGTTTTTAGTTTTCATTTGTATTTCAAAATAATTATAATTATTAAACTCATCTCTTGATACTTTATAAGATCCTGTTATTACAGTAGGATCGTTTTTTAAATATGAATACAATGTTATTTCTTCTTCGATTTGAAAAGACATAGTATTTTGCATATTACTTTGTAATTTTAACACATTTCCGTGTTGTTTGTAAAGTATATTTGATTTATATTTTGATTCTTTTTCTACTGGTATAGGTGCATCGCCTATAGAAATTTTTTGATTATTATCATAATATAAAAAATCATAATTATCTAATAAGGTTTTTTCATCTGGTAACCAGCAAGCATAGTGTCTGATACTATGATAGTTAAACAACAACTTAGTGTTTATTACAATACTATCAAATAATCTGGATCGTTCGTATTTATCGATACAGTATATTATTAATTGCTCAGGAAATTCTGCTAACTCTCTTTCCAGCACCTGCTCTGTACCAAATTTTGTTTTAAACAGTTCGTAATCAAATTTAACTTCTATATTTTTAGATACAGTATCAAAATCAAGATGGATAAAGGATTTATCTTTTGTTGTAGCAAATATATAATCAAATTCATGTTTGATTATTGGTTTATTGTATTCTAATTCAAATTTATTAGTTTTTTTATTTTTTATTATTATCATCTTTGATAGAGGTATTTTATTATTAAATAAATTATTCGTTAACTCTGATGTATCGACTAATTGTATAAGATTACGGTTGTTAGACGGTTTGATATCAATAGGAGAAATTGATATAATCGAGTTATTAATTCGATTATATTCAACATATACAGTCTGTTCTACTTTTTTATTTCTCTTTTTAAGAACACTGAGCTGTATATCAAATTCTTCTTCTATTATATTATCCATGCATTTTTTAGGTTTCGTTTGGTGTCTTCAGTTAACCAAGCACTAGAATCATATTTAATTAATCCTTGTTGTACAAAATTTTCAATTTTTAATGTTCCTCGATCATTGACCCAATAGGTTAAAAATTCACTCCATCTTTTTGTATAATTATTATTAATATAGTTATTTTCTTGTTTAGATAAATCTATACAATATACAAAGTCGAATGTAGATATTTTATCACTTGTAATAGATTGTAAAAAAGATAATATCCAACTGGGCCAAATGTATTCAGGAAATGATGGCATATTGTGTTCTTTGTCAGCAAAAAAATCTATATAATCATTTTGCTCATAGTTAGCAGATAAGATTATAGCTAATCCAAAAATATAATCACTTCCGCATTTTTTATTAAAATATACAGCATTAGGAATGCTAGTCAGGCCAAAACTTTTAATTTCTGATTGTGCCAACGCATATAATGTCGGATCAATAACGTTATTATTAAATGAATATCTATTTTTTGGTAATACTACAGAATTCATACCTCTAAGGTTTTCCCAAATGTTTGGATTAAAGGACGTTAACAGTTGATCTGGCAACAACGCTATTGTCTTAGTATAAGGACTTGCTAATAACGATTTAAAAAATAATACTGTTGGATTAGGTTCGTCAATATAAATGATATCATCCGCATCAATAAATTTTAAATCTTTGTAATTAGCAATAACTCCTATACGTTTTTTTGAGTCAATGTGTTTGATGCTTTGAATTAATAAATTAATTTCAAAAATATTTTCTTCATGTCCGTTAATAATTAAGTAACCTTCATCTGTGTCCATAGATTAATTCCTTAATTTTATCGTAGTGTCTTAGAATCGCCATTTTATTCATCAAGTGTACGTTTTCTTTTGAAACTCTACTACAGATGTTTTTCCATAATTCGCTGGGATTAGGGCATAGTAAAACATATTCATTGAGTTCTTTAAACTCTACAATATCATCAATTTGTTCGCTGAATCTCATTGCTTTACCAGGTAATTCACAGACAACATTATCGACACTATGTCCATTTAAGATATGTGCGGCAATGCTAGCGGCATAATCAGTTCTAAACAATACTCCGGGAAATTTGTATAACCATTTGTAGTAATTATAATTTTCTTTTACATGTTCCCATACACCAAAAAATAATCTGGCCACCTCACTATCGCTTCGCCAGTATACCACGGTACTCCACCACATGTCTATGCCATCAGGATGAAGTTTTTGTTCCCATATACGTGGCTTATAGTTTCTAACGCTGACGGCATCTTTGTACATGGCCAGTTCATAGTCAGTGTCAAATATAGTATCAAGACTATTATTTCCAACAATATAGTCAACGTCAATCATCAATGTTTGTTTATACGGGCTTTTCTTAAAAATACTGTGCTTATTTTTATTATTAAATTGCGTTGAAAATTCAGTCCAAGGACTGTCGCGATGCATCCTAGTATTACGTTCGTGTTCAATATCCTCTACAATGATGTAATCAAATGTAACTGACATTTGTTCAGGTGTAAGTTCTAGTTTTAATGCTTCCAGTGTATTAACGTCCGTGAGCAATGTCACATGATTGTTTTCCATGTAGCGTTT
>ENA-OSIY01002286-OSIY01002286.1-marine-metagenome-genome-assembly--contig:-NODE-2286-length-10053-cov-5.136828_pt1 | contig 10053 bp, 10 predicted proteins | sample MGYA00237884_ERZ534233 | MGnify/ENA primary metagenome ERZ534233 (study PRJEB26412, sample SAMN06343840) | marine metagenome | isolation source: estuarine water | place: USA: Columbia River Estuary... | reverse complement strand
CTTTGAAAACTATAGATATTCCATTTGGTCTTACAGCAGCCTCACCAATATAAAACCCAGATACAGGACGATCAAAAATTACTGCTTCATTTTTAGCATTTTTTGGTAATTCGTAAAATAAAATGCCTCTTAAGGTATCATAAACTCGTTCAAGCATTTATTTCACCTATTGACTTTGACCTTTTGATCTTTTGCCTTCTGTAGGATTATTTACAACCCCTCTTAGTGTTGATCTAACAAATCTATCTCCACGAGTATTTCTTTGACCAAATAATCTAATTTCGCCATTCTGTATTCTAACAATTTCATTTTGAGCAAAGTCAAATCTAACTTTTTGAGCTTCAGAGTATTGTGGATCAGCTCCTTGAAGTGCTTGCATATAATACATTTGAGCTGACAATATAGCACAAATAACTGGTACTGGGTGAGGATAAAATACATCTCCCCCAATATTTATTTGCTTCAAAGGAACATCGTACATAGTAGCAAGATTAGCATCAATTTCCGCAGATGCCTGTTGAATAAAAAAATCTAAATTAATATTTGATGCAGATTCAGGAGTAGGATTTCTAAAATTAGGGATTGGATTATCTCCCTCTGTTACGACATTCGGTGGAAGATATTGCTTGACATCATTTGTTGTGCAGTAAGAACGTGGCATTACACTACTCCTATTTGTGGTTTTAAATATTTGGGTGTAAAATCAACACCCTCATCACCTTGTAAAAATCCCATTTCTTGTGCTGTTTTTCTTTGCATCAAGGTAAAAACATTTGAATCATCTAATTCATTTGCTGATGTCGATCCTGAATTTACAAATCTTGGAAAATCAATGTCAACATCTCTATAGCCACCTGATTTTGCATTAAAAATTTCAACTCCGTCAGGGGCAAATTTACTTCCTTGCAATCTATTTAAGGTTATGGCTAGTTTTGAGTTGACATTTGTAGCTAATACAAATCCATTGTTATCATGAACATAACCACAAGCCTTATCGATTGAAAGATTCATTGGTACTGGTTTTAATAAATTGTAAATATACAATTCTTCTTTGCCAGAACACTTATAAGTTTGCCCAGACACAACTACTAAATCCATTTGTTGTTGCTGGGCCATTTGTTTTGCTTTCAATCCTACGTAAGGTGCATCTGGAGAAAGAATTCCAACAATATCCAATCCATTAATGATTGCTGAAGTAAGAATTGATTTTATAGTTGAATTTAAGTAGTCTTCGTTTGAGAAAGCTTCTTCTTTGTCAATAAATACGCACAAATCAACTCTTAAGACATTTTTTCTAATGGCTGTGCATTCTTTTGCTATGTGATACCAGGAGCGTTCCATAATAAAGAAAATACTAGGTCTTGGCTCTTTTTACCTATCTTTTCTTGCCGCAATCTGGACAGAACTTTTCCATTGCAGGAAAACTGAATCCACACTCTGTACAAAATTTTGGCATTTGAGCAGTACCACATTCGAGACAGAACTTGGCATCTTTTGGAAGATTATACATACAGTCTTTGTTAGCGCAACTTTTGAACCACTGATTTTCAGCTTGCTTATGTTCAGTAGTCCCATCCATCTCGTCTAGTTCAGAAATCAAATCTGCAATATTGACTGTATTTGGAACTATTGGGCTCTTTTCCAAAATCCGAACTTCATTTGTTGGTTCTTCAGGTTCAGATGTCTTCAGAATAGGTTGTTTTTCTGCCCATTTTTGAAATTCTGGACTGTCGAAAAGACTTTGCTTTGGTTCTGCACTAATATCACCAGATTCATCGATTTTTAGATCAATTTCTTGCTCTGACATTTCCATCTCATCCCCAAGCACTGTATGTCCAAATTTATTAACTTTTGGCTTGGGGAGATCTTCACGATGAGGGTTTGTAAATGAAGCTCGTAATACTTTGATCTGATCGTCGTCCATAAACTAATTTTACAGACTATTGTTTCTTTTTGTCGTCTCTTCTTTCATATTTGAAGCTAACTACTTCAAAAGAATTAGATTCTGACTCATTGCCTGCAGCAAACTCTTTTGCAGTGTCTGAATGACTTTCAATCGATTGCAATATTTTTGACATTAATTGTGTATCGGGAATTGGTCCATTATGCTTTGCTTTGATTTCCACTGCGAAGCTATGAATTGTTCCATCATCGTCTACAACGCTTACGCTTGGACGTGGCTTTGCAAATGTTTGGATATTTGGATTCATTCCAGTATCAATTGTTGAATCTTCAGTTTCCATAGGCTCATTTGCTCCAAGATCAAAAACTGCATCATTGATTTTGTCACCAAGCTCTGGATTAACTTGTGCTACTCTTGTTTTGATGTCATCTAAAACCCTTATTACTCTATTCATTTTCTGTCCTTTTAGTTTTTCACTTTTTTACACCCATTAATAATGGGAATTAAGATTTAATATAATTAAGTATATTAAAGATTATTAATTAAAGAAAATTTTAAAGATTTAAAATTCTTAATTAAATTGTTGCTATAATAGCAATCTAACAAATTACCCACCAGTACCAATATTCCATATATATCTGAAAAATCTACTTCTTCCTCCAGGCATATTAAATTCTGGTACAACAACTGATCTAATTCCAGGGTAGAAGGCAATTGGTAATTTTTCTAATAGTTTTTCAAATTCTTCTTTGTACATAGTAGCTGATTGACGTAAATCATCAGTTATTTTTGCATCAGGATCTTCAATAAGTAATCTTCTTTGTCTGCTGGTCAAAGAAACTAGTAAACTTCTCAAGATGTAATATGCTGCTCCGTACACTAAAGCAGGATCATAAAAGTAAGGAGCTAGTGAAACTGTTGGATATTTACTTGCACCAGGTTGAGAATTTATAGCTTGCAAAGCCATGTACAAACTTGAATTCATATGGTCATTTGTAATCATTTTTATGCTGTACGAAACTAATACATTATCGTAACTATGAATGTTTACTGGATCTCCATTCGCATCAATAAAATAGATATTTCCCATAAAATCATATTTCACCATCAATCCATTTGGATAATTGTTTCCATTTGTATATTGAGATTCATATCCATCTCTATTTTTAATGATTGGATCAAATGTGGTATTTATTGTTGAGTAGATTGGAGTCGTTTCTGATAATTGAATTAATGGATCTCTATCACCTTGATTTGATGGGCCGCTAATTCTTATTTCTGGTTTTGGTACTGAATTCCAAAAAGGGAATGCAACTGAGCCAACGCTTCTATTTCTTCTAAAAATTACTTCTTCATCATAAATAGGAATGTTCAAAAGGTGCTCTAATTCGTATCTTAAACTACTTTTTACGAGCAATTCATCTCCTAGCATTGGGGATGATGTATTGAGCACATTTCCATTAGTATCTACTTCTTGAATTCTGTAGTAGTCAGATGGAGATCCATTTGTGTCTACGCCTTCATTTGCCGGGAATGAAACTGTTGCAATAGTTGTGTATGTGCCTTCAAAATTAGAACTTTTTTGAATTTTGTAAAAGGCAACATTCTGAGTACCACTTCTTTCCCATTCAATAAAAATTCCTGGAAATGATGGTTGTGAGTTGTAATAAACTAAAGTATTGTTGTTAAATGATTGAGCCGAAAAATCGTTTGCCATATTTACTCCAAAAAAATAAAGGCCATCCAACTGGATAGCCTTTATTCAGTCTAGATTAAATTTTCTAAACTCTTCTTATTGAGCCCTCTTCTCCACCGCCCATATCTGCCTCTAAATCAATTGCATCAGCGATAGAATCGTAGCCATCATCCTCTGGAGTATCAAGATAATTGAAATCTGCACCAGCTACTCTTCTATCTCGATTGTAGTTAGTCATCTCAACTTCTCTAACGCTAGAGCCCTTTATTGCATCACTTGGTGGTTCTGCGACGAAAGCTCTACCTCTAGTTTCAACACCCGAGACTGAACTATTTGCATCAAGATTTTTTTGCTGAGCTAATAGTTGATTAATAATTCCAGGATTTCGCTGAACTCTTTCTGCAAATTGTTCGACTGTAAGATCTTCACCCTGTAACTCTGATTGAGTTTGAGCAATATCTAAAGCCATTGCATAAGAAAGAGAATCATTTGCATATCCAGCAGTAGTTACATTGTTATCTTTATTAGGGTATGCTTTTTCTGCATCAATGCTTTCTGCTTCAATTGTTTTTCCGTCTACATCTACAGTTCGAAGATTTTTATTGCTTTGCTGCTTAAGGAGTTCTTTCTTTCCTTTGATTGCTGCTTTCTCTTCAATAGAGTCAAATTGTTCAGGAGAAATTTTTCTCAATAATCCAAGTCTAATTGAATTTCTCAAATCTTTAGAAGCTTTGACAACTTTAGGATCTTCCCAAGTTAAGTCAATAGCTTGTAATGGACCAAAATTCAATCTAATATCACTTACATAATGTGGTCCAAGAGTGACATTTTGTACGATAAATGATTCTGGCTCTTGATTTACACTTTCATTCATATTTTTAATCCTTTTTATTAACTGGCAAAGATGTTATACCGTCCAAACCTTCTTTTCCTGTCCAATATTCATTTGATTTGGATTCTCTTGAATTTGGATCATAGGAATTTTTTCTAACATTTTTTTGATCTTTGACAAATTCAGTCATTTGTTTTCTTTTTGGTGTTGTGCCAAATTGTTTTTCTTTAGCTGTAAGGCCATCTTGAACTGTAAAACTATTAAAAACTCTTTTAGCTTCACCATTTCCACAAGGACAAGGAATTACAGCTTTATAATCACTATAAGAAAGAGATATTGTGAAAGTTTTAGGTTCAGTATTACATTCGCAAACGTATTCGTATCTAGGCATATTTCGTTTTTGGAAAATTGATTTTAAAGGTATTTGTACAATATTTTTTGAAATCTTATAAAAGGAGTACTCTAAAATGAGTTCAGAAATTACAGACGCAGGAACTACCCATCATATGTATTGTGTTAAGTGCAGAACTATGGTTATGGTTTCAGGTCCAAAGAAAATTGTTATGAAGAGCAGCAGACACGCACTTCAAGGCAAGTGTCCTCACTGTTCTACATCTACTTTTAAAATTACAAAAGCAGAATAATTCTTATGAAATTTGTATTCAATGATAGTTTGGCAGCTTCCGTATCAGTTAGTGAAACAGAACTAACTGATATACGTTTTGTGCCTAGTGGCATTATTCTAGAGAAAAAAATTGTCACTTCTGCAACCATTAATAATATTGATGAATTATTTGATGCAGTTAAAGGTTTTAAAACAGAGGCAGAGTTAGAGAATTTTCTAAATACTAATTCTGAAGCTCAAGCTTTGTTGAAAGATAACAAAAATCTTGTTAAATTTACAAGAAAAATGTCTGGAATGTTTGGTAAAAATACTACAAATTCTGGAAATGATCCAGTTTCAATGGCTACTAAAATTTTATCAGAGGGAGCAGAACAAGCTGGGGAACCTGGATCACGTTTTGCTCCTTATTTATCATCTAAAGATCAAATTATAGCAAGATTGAAGCCGTTTATGGCTGATAAACAAATTGGAGAGTTATTCTATAAATTTGAAGAAGTAATCAAACTCCCTTTTACAGAAATTATAGGAATTTTAGAATATTGTATTCAACAATCTAGAAGTTGCAATGCTAAAGTAAAAGATCTTATTGATTTCTATGCTGACCATTATTCTCAGAAACGTCAAGGCGCTAATACAAAAAGAATTATTGAAACTGCTTGTGAGTATCAAAAATTAAATCCAACAGTAGACATATTCTCTGTTCTTAAAGACGCAGTAAATGGGAATCAACCAAAAGTTGGCCTTGGATATCTATCAAAAGATCCTGATGCACAACTTGTTTTTGATAATTTAATAATGCTTTCACAAGCAAGCCTTCCAGAGCAAGACGAAGAAATCAGAAGAAGATTCCAAGCAAGTAGGGACGCTTTACAAAACCAAGAACAAAAAGTAAATATGCAAAGAGCTATTTACGACATGATGAAAACTGAAGAAATGAATCGCCAGCTTTCTAGAATGATCAAAAGCCTTGGTACTACATTTGAGTTCTTACTAACTCAACCTATGTATAGAGCTTTGAAAGATATGTTTTATAATTTGAATGCTGGAAAAATATTGATGAATCAAACATCAAGCATTTTTACAGGTGATACATCTCCAGAAAACAGAAGAGTCAAACCTAATGAACAGCAAGCTGAAAATGAAAATGTATTCCCACAAATTCAAGAATCAAAACAACCTTTCTCATTCAATCAATATAGTTTTCTAAAATTAGCAAGCCCTGAAGTTTCTAGACATATTTTTGCACAAACAGCTCCCGTAGCAACACCAGAACAAAAAAAAGAAGCTCAAAGTGGATTGTCAAGGATTTTTCAATCATTAAAAGACGTAGCAAATAAACTTATTCAATCGATTAAAGATAAATTGTCGCAAACAGGTCAAGCTATAAATAATGCGTGGCAAAATATTATTGGAAAAATAGTTAATTTCTTTAAAGCTTTAGAAAATGCAGTCAAAAGTTTACTTAGTAAAATTGGTTCAAACTCCATAACTTTTGATAGTGTTGCAGAGGCATTTAGTGGAGTTATTGACATTTTAAAAGGTGGTAGTGGGTCAACAAATGCTTCATCAATTAAAATTATTAAAACAGCACAAAGAGATCCTCAGCAAGGAACAACATATGCTGGTGGAAGCAAAAGTAATCAATTCATTTTAAATGGAATTGGATTGGCTACTCAAATGGGTACATTTATTCTTGGAGCACTTTTTGCTCCAAGATTTCTTGCTGTGATGGACTGGGGTTCCGTAGTCAATTCAATCCTACCTTTAACTTCAATGTTTGTTGCAAATTTACAAGAATTTTTTTTACAGACAAATTTAGTTGGTAAAAATGCTCCTCAAAGCTCAATGTTTTTTGATCCAAAAACTGGAAAAATGACTCAACAAGGTTTGCAAATTATGGCAAACAATCAAGAAACAATGATTTCTTTAGGAATAGCTGATGAAGATGCTATGGCTTTGGGTAAATTTAGAGTTCAAAAACAAGAACTCATGTCTCAGTTATCAAAAAAAGAAAGTATTCTTGATCTTGCAGAAACGCAAACAGTTCAAACTGGTGGTGGCAATAAAGAAACCACTGTGGGCGATTTACCAGCTGATTTTCAAGTCAAAGTTAATGAATTTTTAAGTTTTTGTGAAAAAATTGAATTACAATTTAAAGCAGCCTTAAATATTTTTAGATCTGCTATTACTTTCAATCAAACAAATTACAATGATGTACAGAAAACACAAGCTGAAGGCTTGTTAGCTGAATTTGAAAAAGACTTGAAAGAAGTTCAGGCTAAAATTTCAGAATGGTCCAGTCAGAAGAAAATAGCTGGACATCTAATGCGAAAAAGAATTTTACTGCAAAAATTAAAACCATTGCAAACTCAATTAGACACAATGAAAAAATTGGGCATTCCAATGTCAAATATTATCGCTTCACCAAATGGAATTCTTGCTCAAGTTGGCAGAATTAGATATGAAGAGCAACAAGCATTAGATAAATTAAGAAACGAATATCAAGAAAAAATGCAACTCTTGAAGAACCCAGATATCATCGCTCCAATGATGAAATACCCAACTGACACTGGAGTTACTAAATTGCCTGAGAGTCCAGATCAAACAGATTCAAATAGATCTCCTTTTGATGCTCCTGAAGATTCACAATTTAGTTCAAAAGAAGAATTCAATACTGGAGCAATATAATGTTTAGAAAAATTACATCTCAGATTGAAATTTATCCTGACTACACTCCAACTTTATCTAGATCTGATTTTGACAAAAATGAATCAAAAATTGATTTAGAAATTAAGAATATTGAAAAAAAATATCCTTTAAATCAACAAATAGCAGTAAATGTTAACTTTAATAATAAAGAACAAACTCTTGAAGATTATTTAAAATTATTAAAACAACAAAAAGCTGATATGGAAGAAAAGAAAAACGTTGGTGAAATGTATGATAATTCTTTATTTCAAAATATTGGTAGCAAAAATGTTGAGGTTTCTACTGAAGAAAGCCGTGAAAGGTTAAAAAAAGATATAGCTGCTCTTGAAAAACAGATTCAAGTAAGAGAACAAACATTAGCAGAAATTGACAATTATGTTGTTACTTTGCTTACTGGAGAAATAGCACAATTGAATATTGCACATACTAATGCAAAGTTTATCAAAATTGCTAATCAACCATCTGAAGAAGAAGTATTAGAACCTGTTGAAGATTATTTTGACAAACTTTATGATAATACTCCTGGTAGCCCAAATTACGGGAAGTTAATGACTCACCCTGAAAAGCACAGAAATGAATTATCAACAGAAGCGCAAGTTGAAAATTCAAAACCAAAGTTCAAAAAGAAATAATCTTCTTTACAATTAATTTATGTTAGACATTGATTTTATCGAATATGATAAAATTTCAATTCATTCAGACGCATTTATTACGTCAGCTGAATTAAATTGTTATTTTCAGTATATACCGTCCACTAAAGCAATTTCTTATAATATCAAGAAAGAATTGCATACTGCTGGTACGACTGAAGATCCAGATGATTATAAAATTCCCGATGTTTCAAGTAAAATTCTTCCAAGAAAGCTTTACCGTATTAATCCATTTCATACTAATTATTCTGAAAATTTAGAATTAAATAAAGTAAATACTGACCCAGATATTATATATCCGACACAAATAAAAGAGCGCAAAGAAAAAATAATTGATTACAGTTCTTTAGGACTGAACTCTGATCAAATTGAATTTATGCAAGCCCTTCAAAGTCTAAAATCTTTCAAAACAGATGACTCAATTAAACAATTAAATATTGAACAGTTTGAATCAGTTGATGAAAGAGTGATGAATGGATTTTTTCAACTATATCCAAGATTCATGGAGATGCTTTCTACTGGGGTAAGTACTGGATCGTTCAATCAGTTCTTTGAAGATACAGAAACTTCAGAGTCTAATAATGAAAATCAAGCACTTATAAATGAGAACATCAAAAGATTGGGTTTTAATCCAGGTGAAGTCACAGTAAAAAAAAAATTTGAAGTAAGACCAGGTAATGCTTTAAAAAATGAAGTCAACGCTTATCTTCAAGACATATCTCTCACAAACAATGAATCAAATAAATCATTTAGCGTGAGTAACAATTCTACTACAAATCTAAATCAAATAAATTTACAAAATAATAATAAAATTGATTTACAAGTAAGATCATCTAAAACAGTTAACAACATAAGTACTGCTAACAATACTGATTTTAATTTTATCAACAATACTAATAGAACTGTCAATCAACAAATAACTAATTTAAGTAAGTTTTCTGAAGCTACTAAGATTGATTTTGAAAATTTATATAAATCTTTTTTGAAAGATTTGAACATTACGCCTAATATTGAAAATCAATTCTTTAAGATAATCAACCAGCATAGTAAAAACTTAAGTATTGAGTTTAACAGAATACTCAATCATTCTGAAAAAACTGTTTATGAGACAAATCTAAAGAACTTGTCTACTTCTTATAATTTCTATAGACACATTGAAAATAGATATAGAGAATTTATTCAAAACTTAAACTTCTTCAATGACACAGTCCAACAAATTAGACAAACTGAAGTTAATCTTAAAAACACTTATCAGAATATTCATAGACACAGTGTTACTCTTAAAAATAATCATTACAAAAATATTTTAAATTTAACTAAAAATGTAAACTATGAATACACTGCTAACGATTATGAATTTCAATACGCTGTTTTAAAGACAATTAAAAATAGCAATCAATATGTTGAAAATAAAATTACTAAAATCAAGAATGACTTAAATGTAGCACAACAGAATATTTCTTTTGTCCATCACAGAATGGTTCATATCCAAGAAAAAACTAGCAATTTTGTAGCAAAAGAAATAAAGAATATTTTGAATAATACAGACTATGTTGATGAATATTCTAATGTAATTATCAACAAAATAAGTAATATATCAAACAATCAAACAGTTAGAGCTTTGTTATCTCTAGTTAC
>ENA-OSIY01002285-OSIY01002285.1-marine-metagenome-genome-assembly--contig:-NODE-2285-length-10060-cov-7.134429_pt1 | contig 10060 bp, 10 predicted proteins | sample MGYA00237884_ERZ534233 | MGnify/ENA primary metagenome ERZ534233 (study PRJEB26412, sample SAMN06343840) | marine metagenome | isolation source: estuarine water | place: USA: Columbia River Estuary... | reverse complement strand
ATATATCAATAAAAGGACTTAAAATACCTCATTAATTATAATTAATGAGGTATTTTAAGTCCTTTTATTGATATATATGAGATATTATAAGTATTTCACATATATTTAAAGTGATTATAACTTTATTATAAGTTCGGCAAAGACTCCCCCCTTTGGACTTCGCCCTTTTTTCTCTTTTAATCTCACTTCGCACATTCCGTTTTTTCTTTTAAAGATTGTTACCACATCAGGGTACTTTTCTTTTAATAGTTGTGATGCTTTCTCGTTCATCTCGTATCGGTCTTTACCTAATCCGCCTACTGCATTAAACTTTGTCTTTACTGCTACATGGTTGAACCTTATTACCCCGCCATCTCTCTTGTAATAAAGTATGGACTGCTCGATGTCTTCCTTACCTTCTGCTGTAGGGTAGAGTTCAGGTATGTTTCTATTTATATATCCATAACAAACTCCTATTAAGAACTTGAGAGATTTAGTCATAACTCCGCTCTTCATAAAGAAGGCATTACGGACTGGGTATATACCCCATATAAACAAATTCTCTCTCATTAATGTTTCATAAGAAGAAGTAAAGAAGGTGTGAAGGTCTGTAAGCCTAACCAGTTTGCTTTCGTGAAGGGTTTGTAACTCTTCAACATCGTCATCAAGAGAGATTATGTATTGTCCTATTGGGAAGTAATTTGAAATGAATACTCTTTGTTTAGCAATACCAATGACACCTACTACTATTTTATATCCTGTCGGTTTGTAAAGTTCTGCCTGTTCGTCATTAGCAACAAATATAAATACACGCTCCATGTCTACTCCGCCGTCTGCAAGGGTCTTCAATGTTTTTTTAATGATTTCGTTTGGTCTGTTGTAACTGGGTATAGCAACGACATACTCCATTATTATATTGCTATATATAAATGTTGGAGATATTGGATACGATCAGTATGCCTTATAACCAAGAGCGGTTAGGCTTTCCAAAGTTTCGTGGGTATATACTCGGCACAAGTAGAGGGCGGTTTGGTAGAAGTAAAGAAGGACTTTCAAGAATGACAAAAAAATATCCTAATCAGTGGGAGAGGATTAAAGAATGGGCGTATGAGAATGTGCCTCATGATGTGGAGTGGAATTGTATTCAGGTTAATAAGAACCTTGTATGTCCTCTCCATAAGGATAAGAATAATGTAGGCAATTCGTTTATTGTATCGTTTGGCGATTACGAAGGGTGTAATCTTGTAGTGGAAGGCGTAGAACACGATATTCGTACAGGATTAGTATTTGACGGATATACACAAGAGCATTACAATACCCCACTAATCAGCGGGACAAAATACTCACTTGTATTTTTTAAAAATGATTTACAACACTTCAGCGTGTTTGAGTAAAAAATTGAAATAGGTTATGACGAAGAAGTAAAGGACATCTCACGAAAAACAACAACATTCAAAATGGCTACGATGAAGAAACAGGCGAAAGCGACGGCGGTGAAGAAAGGCACATTCTACGAGTGTGTTTGGTGCGGGAAGGAAGGGACGAATGCTCCTGGTTACTCCATTACGAATAAGGTTGTGTGCGGACGGGTGGTGGAGACAGGAAAGAAGTACTTCTGTAGTGATAAGTGTCAGCGTATTTATTGTTCGGAACACAATCGGCGTAAAGTGATTGAGGCTATTGATTTTGCGAACGAGGCTCTTGATAAGGTTAAGAATGTGGTGGCTGACTTCATTGAGGAAGGCGATAAGATTAAACCCGTTCTCCTACAGACTGCGAAATTGTTAAATATTTACAAAAAGGTATTGACGTTTATTGTATCAGGAGATAAGCCCTCCGCACGGAAATTGTATGATGAAAAGAAAGCGATTGTTACGGATTGTGCTGAAGATTTGTTGGCGGATGAAGTATGGGGAGATTTGTATATGTTCTTCATTAACAGGTTTGCAGAACTTGATGGAGTGATGAGCGACGATTGCTCCATCTAACTAAACAACATGTCAATATTTTTTAAAGCGGGATTTGCTCTCGGTAGGCAGGCTGGATAGACCCCACGACTGGACGGCTAATTTTAAGTAGCACATTGTAGCCTGTGATTATTGCGTCTGCTGGGAGGATTGGGACACCTGCGGCGTCAGTGAAATAAAAGTGTAGTGTGCGAGTGTTAGAGTATAATGCCTTCGTTCCTTGGCGGAGTAGTTGATAAACAAAGTCCTGCCCTCCTCCAGCATCAAGTGGGGCGACATAATCCGCAAAGGCGAGTGATGTTCCAACGTTTGCTGTGTTTCGCACATTGACTGCTATTTCTTCAGTCATTACAACAAATGTGGTATTAACATCTGTGTCGCTATGGATAGTTGCGGAGATTACTTCTACAAGAGCATAAGGTGCTCTGTCGTTGTTGTGGTTGATTACAACCTCTGTCACACCTGCGGTGTTGGCTGGGCTGCTTACATAGTTAATATGCACGTACTCGTCAGTGTATTCCATTATATCATATAGTGAGATTTTAATCCACTAAATGATAGTCTATAGTTCTTTAATGATTTCGTCCTCTGCGTTGACGTTATAAAAAGATTTGATAGTGCCGATGCTCGTCCCTCGTGACTTGGATAGGCGGTTAATCTCTGCGGTGTCCTTCTTGTCATAAGCAGCGTCAATCATCATCTTAAAGATACGTGCTTCGTTCATGCCGTCAATGAGTAGTTTACGCATACCATTCGACAACTGACCTTCTGCGAATAGGCGACCTACTCCCTGCTTCTTTACTGCGTTGATAAACTCAGGGTCTGTAATCTCGTGTTCTTGTTTGCCGAAGGTCTTGACGGTTTTATATTTGTTTCTAAACCATACAACTTTATTTTTAGTGAGGAGTAGGTAGTTCTTATCAGGGTCAGTCATCGCCTTTTTGCTCTTGACGATTTCTACATCTGCGTCCATGTTGCGTGTCCCATAAGTCATCATGAGGTAATTAACAATAAACTTCGCCCACTCGCCGTCCTCGTATGCTTTCATTAGTTTTGTTGTAAAGGTAGGCAACTGCATCAATGTATCTTTTAGATCCGCCATCTTGCCTACTTGGTTTGTTAGGCGTTCTTTGCCGAGTTCGCTGCGGTACGCTTTAAGTTTCTCGGTTGGTAGTTCTTGGATTGTGCGAAGGACGATTACAAGGTTTAGTAAATCAAGTCTTGTCGAAGCCTTTTCCAATTTATGTTCGATGAAAAACTCCTTAATATAATCAACCTTCTCATTCTTTTTTGAAGGATATTTAAACTTGAGTTTAATTAGGCGACGAATAATAGAGGCATAAACTTTGTGTGTCTTTTCGCTAAAGTCTTTCTGTGAGAGAATAACTTCCATTGTATATATTATCAATATATAATAATATTTTAAATACTAACGCAATTTAACTTAATAATTCAATGATAAAACTTGAACCTGAATATCCCTCAAGTCCAGCCCAGTTATTATTAAATGCTGGAGTGTTCTTTGCGACTAGAGTCACGAGTTGTAGATAATCGCCAACGTCTAGTATTAAGATTTGCGATGTTGAACTACTACCATATTGTCCGTATTGAGAATTATCACTTCGTGTGTATATAAAAGTCGCACAAAATTGAGGTGTTCCATTAACAGCGAGTCGTGTCCACCAATTCACACGATTCGAATATGACACGCTATGAACGCATTGAGTAAAGGTAATTTTATATGTGCCTGCGGTTTGAATAATAAATCCTGTATTTGCTCCGCCTGAATTAATATTAGGAGTAACAAAATTAACATGCGGGGAATTCAGGGTGAGTGTATCGAATGTAGTGTAATATAACAGAGATCCCGTTGAAGGTGCTTCGGGTGTTTGAACTATTCGCGCATATACCCGACCAACTGGAAGCTGATATGGTGCCGAGTTTGATATGTTCGTTACTCCTGCTGCGGTTGTTAATACAATACCTGTCCCTGCTGATAAGTTGCCTGCTATGTCGCCTGTGAGAGTTGTTCCGTTAATAATCCCTGTGGTCTGTATGTCGCCTGTTATATTGATATTTCCTGCTCCAGTTAGTGCGGTTGTGAGAGTTAAGTTGGTTGCTGATATGTTGCTGATGTTTGCCCTGCTGGAGATATTGAGGTTGCCGTCGTATATCATATTGGTTGTTGTCCCATCTCTTGTGAAGTTGATGTTGCCTGGGAATGCTGGTGCTCCTGCACGAATCTCAAATACTGGTCCGTTTTTAAAAAGGATTGCTGGTTGTGCGTCTGCGGTGCCTGGTGCGCCAAAAGCGTTATTGGTAAAATAAACATATTCACTTTCAGAAGTATACGCAGTTAGTGAGTTGATTGTCACGGCGTTTGCAGATATGTTGCTGACATTTAATTGCGATGAATTGATTACATTAATTTTTGCTGATGTATTCACGGTCATCGAGTTTAACGATGCGTTTATGCCTGTCAAATAAGATGAACTGATGTTTGTCATCGTAACCCTGCTTGATGCTGGCGTAATAATAATATCCGGACTGCTGGTCTTATCGCCATAAATATTCAATAGGTCATTAGCTCGTTCAAACTCAGCCTGCCCTGGCGTTACTTTGTCATTAATCGTTAAGTCTGTCGTTGTAAAATTAGGAATGGATCCGCTCGGTGCACTGAAGCCATTGTTTGCTATTAACTGATTTGCGGTGATAGTCTGTGATGCGTTTAGATTAGAGCAGGTGATACTCTGCGTCATGGAGATATTATTTCCATAAAAATGCGACCCTGTTATTTCATTAGCGACAACGGCAATCTCAAAGTCGCCAACTCGTCCGTTTATTTTGCTGGTGTTAATTGTTATGCTGGAAACATTACTGGCGTTAACAAATGATATATTTGCGGTTAAACATCTGTCGAGAGTTGTTGCACTGATGTTGCTGGTATACATATTTGGTGCTCGAATAATTGGTGCTGATATATTCAATCCTTGAAGAACACCACATCGGATAAGATTGGAGAAGTTACATATTCCTGAAACATTAAAAGTATCAGTTACATTAGGCATGGTGAAATTGGTCGGTTGAAGGGTTGTGATTAAAGCGTTTGTTGATTTGATTGTTGTTGCCGACATATCATCTGCGACTGAGAGATTTTGGATTGATAAGTTGGTGGTTGATGTGATAAGATTGTTTGCTGGTGTTAGTTTGTATCCATACCAAAAAGAATATTTCCTCGATAAATTAAGCGTAATTGTGGCGTTAGCATTTTTAACATAAACTACAGCACCTGCATTAACATAACCAACAAATTGTGCTGCTTCAATATTACCAACATATCCGCCAACAGAGATTACCTCAACGCCATCTATCACAAGCGATAGTCTTGATTGCGTCGTAGGTGCGTTTTCAACATAAACCTGCCAACCGAATTGCCATATTCCAGCAACTGGGACTGTGTATTCATATAATGGTTTGTTATACGCAAGTTCATCAGGCACACAGAACGGCTCCCATGGTAATTGCGGAGGAGGAGCACTTCGTTCATTAAATGGAATCTTCGCAAGGCCAATCGTGACTATTGGGCTTCCAACATCTTCGGCATCACTTGTGGAACGAAAAGCATATTCGGTTGATTTAGTGAAGCCCTCAATATTGTCAGCGTTGAGGAGCGATACATTAATCGTTGAGGCGTTGAGGGTGCTGAGATTTAGTGGATCAGTTACTGAACCGCCAGTGTTTGCGATGGTTGTGACTCCGCCGATGGTTGTTAAAGCAATACCGAATCCTGCTGATAGATTTTGAGATACATCGCCTGTTATTTTGGCTGCCGAAATGTTTGTTGTTGATATATTAGTGCTGTTTAGTTGTGGAGCTGTTACTGTGGTTGAAGCATTAACCGAACCGCATCTAACAGCGAATCGCACATTCAAAGCATTATCAACACTTGCGTTGATTGCTGACAGGTTGCTTGTGTTGACGAGTTTCGCCAAAATAGTTGAAGCATTCAACAGTTGTCCTGCGTTGACAATTGGGGCTGATATTTCCGGAGCTACAATAACTGTTACGGCATCTAATCTATCACAATTGATATTATTACCGACTCGTAAATCATTAGAAATAGAAGCATTCACTGCTGACAAATTGATTGTTTTTAATAGGGCGTTATTAGATATATTGGTGCTACCGAATACGCTGATGTTGCCAGTGTTGCTGGTAAGGTCTTCGCATTGTGCCGTGAGATAGGACTGGAAATAATCTACTGTGAGATAATTAAACCGAGATGTACCTGCTGCGTTCATGCCTCCTGTTACGCTGAGGTTTGCTATGCTAGCGTTGGTTGAACTGAAATTGATTATTCTGCCCTTTGTAGCTGTCAGTCCGTTTGCTCCAATGACATTCAAGTTTGCAATGCTTGCCGATGTTTGGACTTCTAATGTGTTTAGGGTTGTAGTATCTGTTACGGTTAAATCGTCTGCGATGACTTCGTTAAATGTACCAGTGCCTGCCTCTAATGCGCCGTCTACATCTAAATGTAATACTTCAACAATATTCGTATCTCGATTAATTTTTAATTTTGGAGCACCAGTTCCGTTGTTAGTATAAAACTCGTATGTGACTTGGTTTGAATCGCTGACATTTCTGCCGATGAACATCACATTATTCGCATCTCGTTTGATAAGTGATTTTTCAGTTAAGACTGCGGTTGTTTCGTTTAAATAAAGAGCGTCTGTTACGCTATGGTCTGCGTTGACTGTGATGAAATTAGCGGTATGCCCGCCGATTGTGCCGTCAAGACTGATGTTTGAAACGTGTATTTGCTTTGTGTTAATTTCGCTAAAGTTTCCTGTGTCTAGAACCGTCAAGTTAGTACATTCAATGTTGGTCGCATTCACATTAATGGGGTTAAACAAGTCTGTCTTTAGCACACTGATGGTAGCATTAGTAGCAGATAAGTTTTCTACACTGATGTTATCGACTGACACTGTCGTAGTCGTATAAACGAATGTATTGGCTGGTGCGTTTCCGTATATAGATGTTTGGAAACTCATTTATATATGGTTAGATTTTAAACAGAAGCACAATCTAGACCTATTAGTTGCTCCACAATCCACTTGTTATGTTGAGTGAAATTAGATAGTGCCTGTACTAGATGGGGATAGGTTAGCTTCTGTTGTTGAATATGCAGAGGCATCTCAGGCCAGTCTAGCACTTCAAACAGGTCATGGGTAAAAGTGACGTATGGGTAATAGAACTTGTCCGTAATAGTGTCACCTGAATAAAGGCTGACGACTTCACAGCCACAAGCAAGTGCTTTATGTATCCGATGCGATTCAATAATGGCGTGGTCATGATATGGGATATTTAGTACAATACGACTGCGTTGCAAAACCTTGGTGAGTTCTGCTTGGTCTTTATACTTCCAGTCAAAATCAAAAACAATTGTCTTCTCAGGGTATCTCTCTTTTAGTTTCGCATAAATAGATTCACGGCGAGGGGTGCGTGATCCGCAAAAGAAGATGTCAATATCTTTCTGCTGTTCTCCAGGTTGATGGATGAACTCAAACACATAACGAGAATATACTCTAATACCTAGTTCTGTAAGGTGCTGTGCGGATAGTTCGTGATAATCAAATACAATGTTCGTTCTCATAAGAGAGATGTAATATTTATTTTTGAGGAATTGTGAAGACGGAGGCTCACTGTTGATAATGATAAACTTAAAGTTTTGTTGTTTTTGCTGCATTACTAGCAACTGTGCCGCCACTTCGTGCCCTCCAAATACGATATAAGTATGTCCTTCTACTGGATTGAACTCGGTGACAATATCAATGCCTAAACGTTTTGAAAGACAAAAAGTATTCTCGCCAAAGATTGCGTGGAAGTTTATAATATGAAAAGTATCCATGTTATATTATAGAAATATTATTTATTATCTATTTACGCAAAAACCATTCCGCCACCGCCGCCGCTGCCCTGTTCGCCAAGTTCTTGTTCTTCAGGTGCTTGAGGGGTTGGGAGTAATGTCGCTAGTCTTGCCCCTCGTTTGATTGCTTCTTGTGAGGCGGTTCGAAGTAATTGACCTCGTGCAACTCCTTTATCACTGCGAGATTTTCGCCCTCGTGATACGCTTCTCATTTCAGGCTCTGCGGCAGGAGCAACTGTCTCAACTACAGGGGGAGGAAGTGTCTCTGTAATCACGAGTTTCTTTTTTTGTTTTGGGGGAGGCGGTTTCTCTTCTGCTTCACGCTCAGCCGCTTTCTGTCCCGCCATAAGATTACCTGTGCGGTTTTTCTGTTTCTCTTGTAGTTCGTTAAGTTGTTTAGTAACAGAGTTAAGTTGCACTGCGAGGTTGTCGTCAGGACGCAATGGAGGTTGTGGTTGAAATATTACACGAGCAAAATCCTGCGGAGCAAATGGCGACGGAGGAGGCGGTGGCGGAGCACGAGGTGCTGCCTTCTTACGTGGTTTGCGTTTTCTTTTTTTCTTAACCACTTTGTCGCCAATATTCACAATGACAGTCTGCTTCTGCTTCTGCTTTTGAGATTCTTTTGGAGGCATTATGTAATATATGGATATTTAATTTTTAATACCGAATCGTTTGAAGTAGGCGTTTAAATTGGTTTCTAAATCTGTGCTGTCGCCCCATAATAGGTATCGTGATAAACTCCCAGCATTTACGGATTGCCATTGCTCGTTCGGGGCGTGTCTTGCTATATAGTTGGCTCGTTTGGTTTTGTCCTTGTGGTCTAAATAAGTTTTTGAATTCTTTGACCCGAAATGAATGGTTAAGGTCTTGCCTGAATCTCTCATAAAAACAATTTCATACTTCTTATCTTTTCTGTTTGATGGAGCCATCGATACAAAGTTCATATATATATTGTTAGATTACAATTTATGAAAAAATTGAAATACAATATTATCCTATTTTGTTCTCCATCAACCAACAAGACAACAAACATGGCATCGTTGAACTTTGACTACGTCGTATCTCTTGGCAAATATGCTCTGCCTCTACCAATTAAAGAAATTGATGGGGTGAAATGTTACGTCTACCTTGAATATGATAAATGCCGATGCAGTCAAATGCCAATTGTTCGTATGAATGTATGTGTCGAGAACGGAGATGTGAATGCCAACCGAGTTGCCAAGAATCAAGAAGAGTTTGCTGAAATGATTGAATTGCTTAAAAATTACAAGTTTGACAAACTTGAAGATAAGTTCGTTGACGGCAGGACGCACAACCCACTAGACACAGAGATTTACAAATGCCTTGAATCGCCGACACTCACAATGCTAGATGAATGTAGTGTATGTCTTGAGATGACTCGTGGGGAGATTTACACTTGTAAGCACACAATTTGTATGCGATGTGTATCTCAACTAAAAACAAATAAATGTCCTATTTGTCGTGAAATGATTTTCACAGAAGCGGAGATTGACGAGATGGGAGGTAGGTAATTTATGGGGGAACTTCCTCGTCAATAACGAGTGGGTTGAACCCTGAATAAAATAGGTATTTGTTACTATGCTTGAGCGACATATCAATAAACATGAAGGGAAACTTTGCTGTCTCATTCTCGAATATATGGGTAAAAATCTGTTCGTTTTTTTTATTATCATACGGCATCAATTCGTGCATAACTGCTTCTTTCTCGATGCGATTGCGAGGACGGAAGAATGCTAAATGAGAGGTATTTGATCTAATACCATTCGGGCAATCCTTAAACTTTTGAAGTAGTGTGATATACGAACATGCGACATGGCGGCGATTTTGTAACATCTGAACGAGTTTTTTTTCGCACTTTGCTCCTCTTGATTTAAGTTGACTCCCAATATCGTCCATCACTACGCAACTATGTAGACCTTCTTCTTTATTTTCATATAATTTCTCTTCTAGTTCATTCAATACATCTAATGACAATTCTCTGTATATTTGGTCTTCAGGGAGAGAAGCAAACTTGTCGCCCTTTACAGATTTGCCGCCGAGCGTCGGACTTATTACGTATATTTTGGAGAAAAGATTTTTATATGACTGCCTATGGCTGTCTCTTATACACATCTCCGAGCCCACGAGACAGGCAGAAATCTCGTATGCCGTCTTCTGCTTGAAA
>ENA-OSIY01002284-OSIY01002284.1-marine-metagenome-genome-assembly--contig:-NODE-2284-length-10060-cov-9.198538_pt1 | contig 10060 bp, 7 predicted proteins | sample MGYA00237884_ERZ534233 | MGnify/ENA primary metagenome ERZ534233 (study PRJEB26412, sample SAMN06343840) | marine metagenome | isolation source: estuarine water | place: USA: Columbia River Estuary... | reverse complement strand
AAAATAAATGGCAATGGACAAAGATACTTGGATAGCCGAAAATCTAATTCCAAAAAATACAGAAATTAACACCAGTAGAAGACCTAGATTAAATGTGAAATCAGTGGGCGTAAATATTGGATTTCGCAAAACAAAATTTACGTTATGTGTATTGGGTAGTTGGGCTATCTATATGCCACCTTATAATTTAGCAAGACTTGTTGGATTAATGCGTGAGGCAGGATATTCAACTACTGTATATGATTTTAATGTTGAATCGCATTATGCCTTAAAAGAAGCTAATAGTAATTTAGATGACGCTTGGAACGGAGCTAACTATTGGTGGTGGCAAAGAGATGAATACTATAAACGAATTCATCCAACTTACGAACCTATATTAAAAGAATACTTAGAAATACTATTAGCTGACGAACCTGAAATCATAGGTTTTAGTACATATTACACTAACTTGTTACCCACTAAGTGGATGATAACTGAAATTAAAAAGAGAAGGCCTGATATAACTATAGTCATGGGCGGGCCTGAATGCCATGAAAATTATTATAAAAAACCTGAAGGTGTTGACTATTATTTTGTAGGTGAAAGTGAACAAAATATATTAGATTTCTTAGAGAATTGGGAAAACGGTATTAAACCATTGCAACCGGCTATAGGAAGTTTGTATAGTGATACACGCATTGATATTGATAGTTTGCCTTATCCTGACTATAGTGATTTTGACCTAACAAAGTATTGGGGTAAGAACAGTATATGTGCTGAAATCAGTAGAGGATGCATTGCTAAATGCAGTTACTGCACTGAAGTATATTATTGGAAATTTCGTGATAGAGGCGCTAGTAACGTAGTAGATGAGTTAGAATATCAGGTTCAACGTTACGGCATTACATTTGTATCATTTGTTGATAGTTTAATGAATGGTAATCTAAAAGAATTTAGAAATTTCTGCCAAGAATTAGTTGACAGAAAATTAGGGTTTAATTGGTGGGGATATGCTAGAGCAGATGGTCGTATGGATTTAGAATTCTATAAACTTATGCGGGCGGCAGGTTGTGAAGGATTTAATTACGGTATTGAAACAGGCAGTGATAAAGTACTAAAGGCTATTAATAAGAAAAACACAGTAGCAGAAATCAATCAAAATATTATTAATTCTGATTTAGTAGGTATGAAAGTATCTGCTTGTTGGGTCATAGGAGCTCCGGGTGAAGATATAGAAGCCTTTACACATAGTTTCAATATGTTGTGGAACCATCGTGCAAGAATTATAGCATGTAGTCCTGGCCCGGGATTAGGTGATAATATGGGTTCTGCATACGATGATAGGGAAAAATTTAATATAAATCCAAGAAATAAACCATGGCTAGGTGGGTGGTATACATTAGACTTGACTAATACTAAACTACACAGACATATTAGAATTAAGCTAATGCATATTTGGTTACATCTATGTAAAGAGTACGGAGGCACCATTACTAATGTACATAGCTCAGAAGGGGCTATAACCGATCATTATGAATTAAAATTTGATTCAGAATATATCAATGACCATGTTGAGTATGAAAATTTTGATTTTAATATCATTAAATCAGGTCAAGGAGTATTTGCTGATAGTGTAATGAATGAAGCATTTGGATTCTTCAGAATGTTGTGGAGAGTGCGTGGTGGATTTGAGATAACATTGAATTTTAATTCAGAGCTAGACCATAGAGATTTCATCTTTACTATCGCCCCTGATTCACATACATATACAGCTAAGTTATATTTCAAAATAGATGATGCTGGTAATTTTGTTACTAAATGTGATTTTGATTTTGTGAACAACTTTAAAGATGTTGTTGACATGCAAGGATTCAATTATACATATGAAGATACTGGCAAATGGTCAGAATCAACTAAAACTAAAATAAACAAAATATTTTATATAAAGAGTGATACATTTAGACCTAACGTATTACCTATAGAAAGTTGTTTCTCATCAATATCAGTTCCTGAAAGACAATTACTTCTTAGAATAGCAAGAGAAATAGAACCAAATAGTAATGTAGTGGAAATTAATTCTTCTTTGGGCGGAAGAGCCGCTATATTAGGACGTAACAAGAACGTTAAAATACATAGCATTGAAACATTTAATGAAGGTTCATTAAAACAAGAATTTGATTCAGTTAGTCCTTGGATCAGAGAACAACTATTTGACATGTGTAAAGAGAATAATATAGGGAAAGAAATTGGTCAACAGCTTTTAGAAAATTTGAATACTGATTTTGTTAACGATCCTTTAGGTAAACTAGCACGGGAACGTATCACTAGCAATTGTACTAATATAACTTTATATGAAAATTCTAGTCCTACTGATTTTAATAACTGGGATATACCAATAGATGCTTGTTTAATCAACGTTCATCAAAACCCTTCATTGAAGGATAACTTAAACTTTTGGACTCAGCATATTAAACCTAATGGTTATATAATAGCAAATTTATATAACTCAGAGTATGCACCGGACGTAGTTAAAGAAATAGATTCTTTGCTAGACTCTGGATGGGTATTATCTAATAAAGTAGAATCAATGATTGTGTTGAAAAAACTTAATTAAATCCTATTTGTTGTGAAATAATTTTAGTTTTTAACATTTCACTTAGGTCTTCTGCGGCTTTAACATTAGGATGAAAATTAAATTTTGATACAAACAAATTTTCATTTTGTTTTAATATTGTACTTGTCCATGACTCTCCCATATATGGTAGGTATTCATCATCAAATCTCAACCAATTATCATGGTTACTAACCTTTTCTGTTAGAATATGACCTACAAACGGAGGGGCGATAGCAACATATTGTGTCGGTGCACTGTCGCTTGGAGTTCCTAAACTTTTAAAAAATGTGTATGTAATTCCATTAGCTATAAAAAAGTTTTCTAACATAATTATATTCTTTGTGAAATTCATAAAGATATCTTCATCATATGACTTTCCGATTGATACAGTTAGGTATTCATTTAGTTCTTCCAAAATAGTATTACCTTTAGTATTTCCAATATGGTTTATATGTAAGTTATAATAACTATTTGAAATTTTAGAAAATTTCATCAATCTAGCAGTAGTAGTCCAACCAATACATGCATGATAATTCTTGCGTTCTTCTGGGTTTATACTTAAAAAATGATTGATAGTAGAAAAAGATATCATGTCATTGCTATTCCCATCAGCCGATATATCTAGGTGCTTGCTACTCAAACGTCTAGCGACCATGGTAGGTAAATTATTTTTCATTCTATAATCATAACGATAATTGTTCCAAAAATCATTTTCTGGGTCCGACATATTTACTAAAAACTTGAACCAATCAATAGGTGGCACACCTTTTTCAATACAGTATTGTTCCCAAACAATTTCATCTCCGGCCACAAAACTACAACCGTTAAAAAATAAAGTTTTCAAGTTAAATCTCCCTAATAGGTATTATTTTTTTATTTATCTCTTGCTCTCTTGCTAACTGTTTGGTATACCAATTAGCTATTTGTTTATTTACAAAATGGTTTAACTTCTCCCAATTACCAAATGCTACATAATTAGAGTAATCAACTGGTTTAAGTTCATTAACTTGGGGTTCAAGTGTTTGTAATATAACACTTAAATCTTGACTGGGCAATTTCCATATACTTAAATGTTCAGGGTGATGTATAGTATTATACCACAAATTAACTTTGTTCTCATTAGTAAACTTAACAAAGTTTGGCATTTCCCACCAATTGTTATTCATAGGATTAACCATGACGCTTAATCCACGATCATTAGTGTGGCAATATTTCTTAAACGTTTGAAAGTTTTCCATTAAATCATCAAAGTTACCATTAATACGTATAGATTCATAATTATCTTTATCTAAGCTATCAATACTAATATTCAAATGTATATTACATTTTTCTAATATTTCTCGTACTTGTTTATTATATACAGTCCCATTTGTAGCTATATTGATACGTAATGAAGGATTGATTTGTGCAACTAACATACAAATGTCATAAACGATTTTTTGAGCAAAGGGTTCTCCACCATTAAAACGTAGTTCTTCTAAATGGGGAATAAATTCTTTTAATTGTTCTACAAAACTATCATCATATACTGCAGGCATTGGTGGCAGTTTTTCTCGGTTTTTTCTGATACCGGAACTTAGTCTACCTTCGCACATAATACATTCTAAATTACACTGATTACTAAGTTCTAGTTCAAGTAATGTAGGATACTCTTTTACAGTAAATCCATCATATGCTAATGCTAAAGGCCAAGTATCAGCTTCTATTTTTTGTTTACATACTCTACATTCACTATTGAATAGTCCTTCTTTAAGATTATTTCTATATTCAATGAATTTCTCACCAAACCATATATCTTTAATAGAACGTGAAGTACTCCATTTATCTATTTTACCCACTAGTAACCAGCACGGTGCTACATGTCCTTCTGTAGTAAAATACATATTATTATACGGGGCGACACACGGGCTTATAGTGTTTATATCTCTACTTTGGTCAAACTCTTTTCGTTTAACATTATATAAATCAATCTGTTCTTGTGTAAGTTTATTCATCTTTGTAATCCATAATTAATTGACCCCATTTGCCAAACGTGGTCTTAAAATCTTGTTGTCTAAATTTATCTAGTTCTTCATTCTTTGAAATAAATTGTTTAATTAAAAAATCATCATCTCTACTCAAATGTAGGAAGTTTTTAACAATGTTAAATTCTTTAGCAGTTAATCGTTCTGCTACTATTTTTTTTAATTTATCTGGTAAATTCTTTACACTATGACTAGGTGGATAATGTAGTATATTATAATATGTAAAAATTCCCAAAGACTTAGCCCACTGTAAGTAATCTGTCAAATAGTATATATTAAATATACTGACCGTTGGACACAATGTTAAGAATAAGTTACTATTATTCTTTCTTAATTCTAAAAATTTTGAAATATTGTCTTGTATAGTATTCCATTCTGTAGGATAACGTTCATACTCTAATCTTGGGCCCAAATCATCAACTGATATACACATTGTGATTTCTTTGAATTGAAGTACATGATCTAAGAATTTCTTATTGTATAACGTACCATTGGTATTTAACAAGATTGTAATGTTTTTAGCATTTCCTGACTTAATTAATAAGTCTAGTACTTTGATATTTTCAGGACTAGCCATTGGTTCACCACCGGTTATCTCTAAATGAATTAAATCTTCTGCCCATTTATTAATAACTTCTTCATTTGAAGTGCCTAAAATCTTATTGCTAATCCAATAGTCACTACCTTCAACTACTATATTATATTGTTCTTGGTACTCTTTTAAGAAGGTTGAACTAGCTTGTGGGCCACATATTCTACATTTAAGATTACAAACATTGTTTAGTTTTAGATCCATTGCACGTGGTCCATTAGTAACAATTGGTTCGAATATCATAGTACTAGTGTCTATTTTTTTATCTTTTGCAAATTGTACTCTAAAACTGTTTATTCCGGCTGCTTCTTCATCCCAACAACTTTGGCATTCTTTAGGTTTTTTACCATCTAAAAATGCTTGTCTTAAATTTTGAAAACGTTGATCGTTCCATAATATATCTAAACTACCTTCTTTCATATTAGGTAATTGATATTCATTAGACATTTCAGGCTGTGCAAATTTACAGCATGGTCGCAAAGACCCATTTACATCAGTAGATAAGTTTATCCAGGGCAATACACAAAAAGTATCATTATTCATATTTTTTTATTATTTCAAATAATTCAGGAAAAGTATCATTAAATGCATCTTTACGATAACTATCATGTAATCGTGTCTTATCAAAAAAAGTTTTCAATAATGAAGGATCATATTCAGACCCATACATAAAATTAATAATGTTATTGATAGAAGGAGACCATGCTGTTAACAGATTATTTACATCTATAGATAGTAATTTCTCTTTAACGATATCTTTAATCTCATTTGGGAAATTAACAATAGAATAATGATGTGGATAATGAACTAAATTCAATACTACTTCCATATTATATTGTTTAATAAACTCAAAAAATTCCTTCAAGTAAAGTACATTTAGTATACCAACTGTAGTATAAAATCTCAGTATCATATTAACATTGTGTTTTACTGCTAATTCTTTATATTTTACAATGTTATCTTGTACTTCATTCCATTTAGCATTTTTTCGTTGATACTCAAATCGTGACCCTATATCATCTATACTGAAATTTATAGTTACTTCTTTGAATGGTGCCCACAACTTAAAAAATTCTTCATCGCAAATAGTACCATTGGTATTATAATATAATCCGGTATTTTTTGGCTTACCGTATTCATTCATGATACGTAGTATTTTATCATGTTCTTGTTGCATTAACGGCTCACCACCATAGAATTCTAAATAATCAATAGTAGGTGCCCACTGTTTTAATATTTCTTCATTATTGGGATTTTCTGAAAACTTCTCTTTTGCATTACTAGTAAATGATTTAGCATCACCCATGTCATGTACTTGTAAATCAATGATTTCTTTCATCCATTGGGTGCTTAAAAATGGTGTACATATTCTACATTTAAGATTACACAAATTACTTAGTTTTAGGTCTAAGCTTTTTGGATATGGTCTAGGTATATGATGAAAGAACGTAGCATGCGGATGTTCTTTACCACCATTCTCCCTAGTTAATCTCATACTAGGTATACCTGCGGCTTCTTCATCCCAACATGCTTTACATCCTGTAGGACGTTCATTTTTAAGAAACTGGTCACGTACCTTTTGAAAATCTTCTTGCTCCCACAAATCACCTATATTTACATCAGGTAATTTAGGAACATCTTTTTGCCATGTGGGATCTCCTACTTTATACTTACAACACGGTCTTGCTCGTCCATCCGGATCTAATTGAAAATGTGTAAATGGATAAAGACAAAAATTGTCAGGTACTTGCTGTCTTACCAGTTCAGTATATTCTTTATCTGTTACTCTATTAACAGATGAAGGGGTTGTTTTTTTAATAATATCTACTAAATCAAACCCATATTTGTCATCTAATAACTTTGACGTATACCAAATCTTAGAGCCTTTTCCGTCATCATTTTGAAAAATAGGAATAAATTGTTTTTTATCCATTTAATCCTTTACACATATTATAAAAATCAGTATATTCGGGAAACGTATCAGTAAACTTCATGTTTCTACGTACATCAAAATCATCAAACCACATCCAAAATGTTTGTCTTTGATGGTTTCTATCCATAGTATTATTTCTTATACTTTCAGCTAATGTACTGATAAACTCCATGAACGCTACCCATTGCCCATATGGATCGGGCACTAGTGGCATAATGTCTTTCTTAGTATCCATGTACTCTACACATTCATCAATATACTTTGCAAAATCAGGTGTCAATATTGACGGACTTTGATGGCTAGGGAAGGTCACTACACTTTGTTTAATAGCAATAGGGCGACCATATTTGTGATATAAACTTTCAGCATACATTACAAAATCTTTAATAGAAGATATACTCAATGCATTAATTGCCGGCATAAATCCAAATCCAAAATCTAGTTCTTTATGACTTAATACTTTATCAATGTTGCTCGTAAATCTATCCCATTTCACTCCGTTGCGAATATACTCGGCTTTTTTACCTACACTCTCCATACTAACTAATATCTCAACATCAAATACTTCACTTAGTTTAGGTAAGTATGTTAAGAACTTATCCAAATAGTTTTTTGGAGTGTTCATATTAGTAACTATCCAAAAACTTACTTTCTTCTCTGGTGCTATTGCTTTTTTACTTTCTAATAGTTTATCAACAAACGTATAGAACTCAGGCATGATTAGTGGCTCACCACCAATAATACCAATGCGGGTGCAATACTTAACACCAACAGTATCAAACCATTCCCAAAATTTCTCATTAAAAATATCAGGTGCTTTGGGAAATTCTCTGTCATATTGTTCTTGTGATATTCGTCCTAACTTGATTTCTTCAGTGGCCCATTGAGTACTATAATGATGATTACAATACATACATTTCATATCACATGTGTTACCCAAACTAATCTCTAACATATACGGACTATGTGATTTTAATTTAGGATCATTAATATCTGTAATGTTTTTTAGTGTATTAAGAAATATCTGTTCATTGTAGGGGATATCAGGCATTTGTTTGCGAACAGTCATATGACGCCAATATGCTTCAGGCGTGTGTCTCGGGCTGGTCATTCCGCTATCTTCAATATTCCAACATGTCTTACAATCAGAGGTTTTTACACCTTGTATTAAATCTAATCGACTTTGTAACATTTTAGGACTATTCAAAAACGCATCTATTCCATGATTTTTTAGTTCTTCTTCAGTTACTTTATTGCTAGGAGTTCTACAGCAACTACGAAATTCTCCCCTATCCATATTGAAAATAGGGTAATTCCATTTCAAATCACATATAGTATCTAATGGACTAACTTTGTCAGTAGCATTTATAATTGGTATTGTCTTCATAGCTCTTTCGTGCTCATTATGTCAAAATTACAATGACACATTGTTTTGTTACATAGTACAGGTGTTTTTGGTACTTCAAAAGCTTCAAAGATATTTCCAATCTTTCCACCTACTCTACACCAACCACGGTATATATCTCCGCCCAAATCTACAATAATCTGTTCAGCACCCGCATAACATTTCCAACCACTCCAATCATTGGTCTTTTGACTAATAAATCTGTGTGCGCTTGATACAACTTCTTTATTATCTTCTGTTATCATTTTCATAGCACCACGATAATAATCAAAAGATTTGGTATACTTAATGTGTTTCACAATCAACTCATGTTGCTTATCAAATATTTTCTTTTGGAACTCATCGTAATCATATAACGTATCTCCAAAATCATGTATCAACGGTTGTAGTGCCATACTGATATTGCCTATGCCTTTAACTTTGTTAGCCACGGCATAACAAAAATCAAACTTATCAGGACTCATCATAATGTTTACATGTGTTCGTACATCATCATGTAACATTTTTACTACTTGTACAAAGTGGTCAGCTTCTGCAAACTCTGGATGAAAACTTAAACATACATGGTCAAAGTATTGTTTGTTATCTTCCCACCACCGTAGTGTTCTACTACCATTACTGATTAGTCCTACTTTTGCTCCGAGCTCGGTACAGTGTTTACATATCTCTACAAAGTGTTTGTATAGTGTCACTTCGCCCCCGGTTAACTCAAAATATACTTTACGTGGTGCAACTTGTTCTACTATACGTGTTATGAATTCTTTGACTTTATCTAGTTCAGGCCATTTGATATCACCCGAATGAAGATTCTCTGGACAGTAACTACATTCAAAGTTACACGTATTGCCCATGCACCAATTAACTACAAACCAATCTTCATGCGTGGGATTACTGTGTACTAACTTAATATAATTATGCTCCATTACCATCCTTCTATTTTTCTAATAACATCCATCTCTTTGACTAACAGCCCGAGATTATATTTATCGGCACTATAGTGACGTTTGAAGAACTTACTCTGCTCGCCACTTAAAGTACACATGGGTAATCCAAGTTTATCACTCAATGCTCCACCTAACAGTGTAGCCTCACGTTCAGGATCTCTGTGATTATGTTCTTCCCATAATACAGTATAGTTATCAAACCATTGTACGTTGGCAGGATCCCATTCTGTTAGCATAGTCATATATGTACCAAGTCTTGCACCATAGATAGACCACATACCATTCTCAACATCAGCACCAATGTTATGCCATATAGTTAAGTTGTTTAAGTTACGACTTGCAACGGTTTCTTTTAGTGCATCAACTGTGGGTTTTGATCCACGGTCAAGAACCATTTTTACTCCTTCTCGGAATCCAGCTCGCCACGCTTGAAACGGAGTATAATTAGGATAAGTAGTAGAGTAGCAATCATGCATTGTCCAGTATAAGTTGTCTTTGCTGTCTAAACAAAAGTCAGCAATTCGTGAAACATCACCTTCAGTTTGATGCTCATGTGTTTTCATTTCACG
>ENA-OSIY01002281-OSIY01002281.1-marine-metagenome-genome-assembly--contig:-NODE-2281-length-10065-cov-16.269724_pt1 | contig 10065 bp, 13 predicted proteins | sample MGYA00237884_ERZ534233 | MGnify/ENA primary metagenome ERZ534233 (study PRJEB26412, sample SAMN06343840) | marine metagenome | isolation source: estuarine water | place: USA: Columbia River Estuary... | reverse complement strand
CAAGAAGATTCATCCTAGAGAAGATTATTGATATTGGTAAAAGAGTTAATATTTTTGAATTGAATGCTAAAGATACAGTGATTAGACAAATTTTAACTCAACACAAAGATGAATTAGAAGAATTACTTTAAACTAAAAAAGCTCCCTTTCGGGAGCTTTTTTTTATCTGTATTTGGAGCTTGGATATACACCGTTTTTAGTAATACTCTGAGATTTTAATAGCAGAATATCTTTATAGAGTTTTTGGCTCAACTTGTTAATCACTTCTAATTGATTCATAACAGAGTTCATTGATTCCTGAGATAAATTAGCAACGTAAGCTTTCTTATCATTAGCAATACTTAAATTCTGTGAGAGTTTAGTTGGATTTCCGCTTGTATTAGTATTATCTATTTGCCCTTTAAAATCTGTTAATGTTAGAGTTGGATTTCTTCTTGTAGTTCCTTCAGTAATATCAGTTGGATATTTAGCAGCTGAAAATATTGTTGGAGCTCCGGAATAGTGAGTTGTTTTAGTTTCAGCTTGACTTGCAATATTGCTTATTTCATTAGTAAATCTATTCTTTTCTGAATTGTAATTTTTCAATACTTCTGTAGTTGTCAATCCTCTTTTATAAATTCTAAAAACAGACATTCTTAGTTGTGCATAAGCAATACCGTCCCATTGTCCAATAATGATGGGTGCAACTGTTGTGTAATCAAGGCTGTTTGAAGCTGTAGCTAGCAAAACTCCATCTTGATAAATTCTCATGGTTCCACTAGCTCTTGTGACGACAACATGTGTCCATCTATTTCTTACATGATAACCTACAGTTCCAAGAACATCTAAACTTGGATTAAATTGTCTCCAAAAAAGATCATTTTGCCCAAAAGAAGCTAAAGCCCAAGTACCTGTATCTGGTGACCATCTTCTATGAAAAATCCCTAAACCATACCATCCTGCTCCGCCATCTAAAGAACTTCCACGAAAAGGGATCCAATGAAACCAAGATTCTACAGTGAAATCAGCCGGAAAATCTAAATCTGAAGCAGCAGCAATTACTCCAAGGTCGTTAGTTCCATCAAAATAAATAGAACCTTGACCTTCGGTATCGTAGTAAGCACCATTAGTTAAGCTACAATTGTTTCCTCTATTAGTAAGATCAAACCATGTTGTTCCAGATCCAGGGTAAGAAGATGGATTTCCAGCATCAAGATAACATACTAAATTTGTTCTGGAAATAGGATTAATAAAAGCTTTAATCGATGAAGGATATGGCATTTTAGTATCTATTCCTTCCTGATGGATATCTCGAACCACCAGATGGGAACTCTACAAATCCTGGCTTGTCTTGAATAGAAGCAAGATTCATTGTTTCAAATAGCTTCTTCATTTCTAAGTTAACTTTTGCAATTTTAGCTTCAAGATCTGCTAAATCATTGCCTTGGGTAAATTCAATATAAGATTTTTGTGTTGCAGAAGCTGATCCAATTTCTGTAGATACATTTCCTAAGATTGTGTTAAGTTTCAAAAGATAAGCATTTAAATCTGCAATCATGTTTGTTGAATCAGATAACTTTACAGTGCCTTTTGGAACATCTGTAGGATACTTAGCAGAAGAAGCTGGATCGGTTAAGACTGAAGCGACATTTACAACTTCAAGAGCATTATCAAAGTTATTTAAAACATTGCTTCCTGGATCATTTGTTGTTGCATTTGCTGCTCTTTGTGTACCTTTGTAAGATGACGATGGGTATGGCATAATTTTTCTCCTAACGATATTTACTAGAAGGATATACTCCATCTAATGTTAATGTTTGCGATTTAAGTAATATAATAGTTTTTTGTAATTCTGTAGTAAGTTTAGCTAATTCATCAAGATCTTCAAAAGAGTTATTAATTGTTTCTTGAGCTAAATTAGAAAAATAATCTTTTTGATCAGCAGTCATGGCATTGTAAGCTGTGATGATTCTTAATTTTGGGCTTGCACCATCAGAGAATTTTGTAAATTGATCTGTCAAATCTGCTAATTGATCTTTATATGGAGAGAATGTATTGATTGTTCCCACACTTGCATCTGTACTATATTTTGCAGCAGATCTAATTGTGTTTAATCTTTGTGAAATAAAATTTTTGTCTTCTTGATATGAAATTGTATTATTGAAAACAGTTCCAGCCCTTAAAAATCTATTTACATCAGCAAGATAATGATTCTTTACTTGTTGAGCAGTTAGAGCAGATTGATATATTCGTATAGGACCAAAAGTGTAATCTCCACCAACTGCAGTACCCCATCTTCCAACTTCAAGATTTTCTGTATTTGTGTAATCGTATGTATCAACGGGTGATCTTGTTCCTCTTATTTCACCGTTACAATAGATTTTTATATACCCTTGATCCCTGGTAAAGACGTTGTGATACCATCTGCCATTGTATATTCTAAAATTTGATGCAAAAGCAAAATTGTAAGGAGTTGTGTCAAAATTTCTCCATCCTAAAAAACTATCTTGGTCGTATGCATAAGTAGCCCAACCACCTACGGTCCATGTATATCCTCTTTTTTGAAGACTACCCAATGGACCAAATGTTAAAGGCCTGTACTCCCAATATTCCACAGTAAAATCACCAGGAAAATTTACAGTTGGAGAATTAGCGAAATAAGCATAGTCACTTGTACCATCTAACCTTAATACACCACCAAAGTCAGATGAAACAGAAGGAGTATTGACAAGCACTAAATGATTGTTATTGCCACTTAAATCTAAAATTCTTGTATTAGCTGGATCATAAGAATTGTTTTTACTAGGGTCAATCCAAACTGTCATACCAGGAGTGATTGTGTAAGTTTTTAAGTTGTTATATTGTGAAGATGGGTAAGGCATTAATATCTATTCCTTCCTGACGGATATCTTGAACCACTATTAGGGAAAGCTGTAAATCCCGGCACTGATTGACTTTGTACTAAAATAGCTTCGTCAGACAAAATATTCAACATATATTGCACTTGAGATAGTTTTTTAGAAATATATCCCATCTCACCATTTAGAGTTTTATTAATATAACTCTTTTGATTTGTTGTAGCTGAGTTGTATTCTGAAATGATAGAAGTTAATACAGTTTCGTAATCATTTAACATGTCCACTAAATCACCTAAAGAATTTGTATAGGTGGATGTGATTTTTGTATTTCCAATTGCTGCATCTGTTGGGTATTTTGCAGCTGATAAAATTGCTTTCGATCCCCTGTAGTTAGGATTTTTAAGCTCAATGTTGTTGTTTAAGTTATTAATATTATTGAAAGATGGTTTGACATATCTTTCTCTTAAACTGATGTAATTTGTATACACTTCTGCTGCTGACAAAGTTCTTTCATAAGCTGAGAAATAAGAAATATAGCCATTAGGATTATAGAAGTTATCAAAATAAGATCCCAAATAATAATATGCCCAACCTGAAGGAGCTGGATTAATATGTGTACCTGAAACTGTATTAGAATCCACACCGTTTAAATAAATTCTAACACTTGGTCCACTTCTAGTAATACAAACATTCATCCATGTATTTAAAGGACAAGAAGCATCAGCAGTACGAGAAAGTTGGTCCGTTCCAGATTGATTGGTGGTAAATGAAACATATCCAGCAACATTAACCTGCATGAAATATCCAGATGCTCTCCAGTTTCCACTCCAAATCATTACAGGGCCTTGGACGACATCATTGGTTACATAAGAATTTAAGTAAAACCAGATATTCAAAGTAAAATCTTGAGATGTGAAGCCCAACATCATGTCAGATCTTAAATAATCTGTAGTTCCGTCAAAATAAATAGCTTTTAAAGAATCATTGTAAGTAGCACCATTAATTAGAGTAAAAGTTTTACCATAATCTTTTGTGTCTCTGAAAAAAGTGTCTTGCCCATTAATAGAGCTGAAATTATAAGCATCATATTTTACAAGCATTCCGTTTTCAATTGGTGTGCTTATAAAATTCCTTAAATTACCTTTATATGACGATGATGGATATGGCATACTTTTTACCTATACTTCGAGCTTGGATAAATTCCGTTTTTTGTAATACTTTGTGATTTTAATAATAAGATATCTTGATATAATTTCTGACTCATCTTATTTATAACTTCTAATTGATTCATTACAGAGTTCATAGATTCTTGATTTAAATTAGATGTATATGCTTTTTTATCATTAGCAATATTTAAATTTTGAATTGCTTGACTTGCTGCTGTATTTTGTTTAATTCCATCAATTTGTTCTTTAAAATTATCAATAGCTTTTGTGTAATTTCTTCTTACTGTCCCTGTGATTTCATCTGTTGGATATTTAGCAGAAGATACTCTAGTTGGATTACCTACAAAATTATAAGCTTTAGATTCTAATCCATTAGCTATATTGTTATTTTTTAAAAGAAATCTAGATTTATTAAAGTTGTAATTCTGTAAAACTTCTTTATCATTGAAACCTTTTTGATAGATTCTAAAAGACATATAATGATTAAAACCATATACCCCTTCACTAAATCTTCCTAAAACAAGATTGTATTCTGATGACAAATCATAACTTTCTGTAATACTAGAACACAGCTTACCATTTTGATACATTTTCATAGATGTACCAGTACGAGTCCAGATTATATGATTCCATCTTCTTCGGGTATGTTCTGCACCGCCACCAAAAAGACTCTTTCCAAAATTTGGTCCAGGTCCTTCCCAAACAGAGCAGAAAATATCATCTCCAGCAGTTTCACAACTCCAGGCTCCAGGTAGGGAATATCCATTGTCATATCTTCTATACATAGTTCCCCAGCCATGAAAGTTAGGTCCATCATCCCAGACAGAATTTAACCAAGGATTCATAACAAAAACTAATTCAAGAGTAAAATCTCCAGGAAAATCCAAATCAGGTGTATTTGTAACAGAGATATAGTCGTTAGCTCCATCTAAATAAAAATAACCACTTGGATGCCATCTTACACCATTGAAAAGATTTGCATTATTGCCTCTGCCAGTGAGATCATACCAAACATCACCAAAACCAGGATAAGAACTTGGATTCATTGCATCTAAATCAATAACAAGATTCTGAGTGACATATCCAGATTTTTGCGCAAAGAAACTAGAAGGGTAAAGCATATAATCTTCCTATAAACAAAAAAGGGATAGACAAAGCCTATCCCTTTTAAGAATTTAGTCTTTTGTCTACTTATTATTTACAAAAAAGTACCACAAAAGCCCTACTCACAATGTCAAAGAAGAATATTTTGTTCTCCAATGTACGCAATACTGATAACGATATTATTCAAGAAATTAAACACAATATTATCAAAATACACTACAAAAATCTCTCCATTAATCTGAGAATCTGTGAAAGCCCCATAAATTCCCAAGACTTTTTCAAAAGAATCACCAACAACTACGCCTTCTTTTGTTTGATTAATCTTTAACATCTTACATCCTAATACTAAATTCAAACTTGTTCTTGCAAAGCTTATAGACCAACTTCATTTTTTGCTTTAATGTGAGATTTTGTTGATAGAAAGATAAACATCCATCTTCTCCAGCATAAAGAGTAATATTTTTAAGCTCCATATCAAGAATATCTAACTCAACCTGATCAACATATTCTCTTGCATAGCTATCAGTTGGACTATAGAAGGCTAGAAATGCACTATGAGACAAACTGAAAATCTCTTCGTTGTCCTTTATCACCCAATTATTTTCATCAATAGGAACATACACATCATCATAGGGAATTGAAATGTCATCCTTTGTGTAAAATGCCTGTACGCTAGAAACGTTATCAGTGAAATTAAAATACATATTTACTCCATTATCGCCTTGTAACTAATCTTATCAGTCTCCAACATCTTTTGTAAGGATTTTGCAGCGTTTTTAGCCTGAAGATTAACTGCTTGACGAGTGACACCATACTTCTCAGCAATCTCATCAGCAGTAAAGCCAAATTGATATGTTAGTTGAAAAATATCCCTTTGACGTTCAGGAAGCTTTTCAATATAAGTTTTCAAGATACTGGAGATTTCAACAGCCCTATATGTAGTTGGATTGATAGACACTTTGACATTTGTATCATCCAATTCACAGTAAGATGGCATAGCAGTTTCTTTTGCAATAATCTTAGTGTATGGAATCTTGATTTGTCCAGTATCAGCACGAATATAATGGCTAATAGAAAATTCAGCATAGTTATGAGCATGAGTAAGAAATTTAACCTTCTTAGTCTCATCAAATGTTCTAATAGCTTGCATAATTCCTAACAAAGCAACCTGATACAAATCTTCATACTCATACTTGTTACCCATCCTTCTATGAGTTTTGTGGGCAACCTTATGAGCTAACTTGTCAAATTGCCTAAGAATTCTCTCTTCGTTAGGCTTTACATTATCCGAATACTTCACGCCGTTTTTTCCTTTCGTGCATAAGACTTCCAAACTTCTAAATCAAAATCAGCTACGTTTTTATTATTACGGTCACACCAATACAAAAATATATCTTCCCAATATTTATATGTCACTTTGATTGTAGGTGTTGATTTTGGTGCTCTATCATCAATATTTTCTTTGATGAATTTTAAGATATGAGTGTCAAGAATGGCAATGCTATCTTTAAAATCTTGGTTAGAATGAAGTAAAAAGAATCTACTTGTCTTCATGCCAACTCCGGGGATACATTCTAATTCTCCGGTATTAACAGTTTTAAGGTCATATTCATGTTCAGCAATATATTTAAAGCCAGCATAAATCTTCCTATATTGACCTAACTTCGCATTCTCAATCTCTTGCTTTAAAATTCCATGTTGTTCTGCACTCCTAATAGTTTGAAAAGGAGAAATATTATCAGGCATCATCAATCGCATGTTAACAGAATCTAGGAAACTTTGCAACTTCTGTGCCTGAATATAAGCAGTTTTACCAGCAACAACAATACAAAACAAAAGAAATAATTCTAATTCATTTTCATTCCTGCAATAATTTGTTATATTGTAAGGATCAATTAGGTTCTTCTTCGGACTCATCATCGGTTTCATCAAAATCTAGCTTCCAAATCTCAATATGTTTTTCGGCATCTTTAAATTCAGAAGCAAAATCAGGACAGCTATCAGGGCTTTTAGATTCCACTGCAAACTGACTAATCGCTTCCCAATCTAATTCTTCGCTTGTTCTAGATAATACCACATCATCTGATTCAATGCTATTTTCATCAAGGCCAATCAAGAAATCTTCATAACTAATTTCTTTGTTTTTAGATTCCAAAAGATACAAGACATCAATGATAGGAATTGCATAAATACTACCATCTGAAAATTTAATACAAACTTCCTTCATGATAGAAAATGCAGCTGTACTTTTAAATTCTGAAAAGCTATCAATCCATTCACCAAAAAGATTAAAAGCATTAGAAGAATCCAAAGAATCTAAATACTGTTCAATGTCTTTAGAGCAAATTTGAAATAACTTAAAATACTGCTCTCCAATTACTTCTGGACTTGTCTTTGTGAGAAATTGATTAGTTAAAGAAGCAATAACACTTTCACGACTCATCTCCAGTGTTTTCTTGTTCGATATCTTGATTTTGATCATTTCGTCCATTTAATACTCTCCCAATCCTCTCGTAATCAACAAAGTAAACTTCATCCTCATCTTCGGTATCCTTATTAATAGTGCTCCAACGAGGTCCAATATCTCCCATAAATCTCTCAGGGTCTTTGCCATCAACCTTAATAATAGGCTTGAAATCTGTACTACCATCAGCAAAAAAAGCAGTCCATCTACCTTTTTGTTTTGTAGCTAATAGATTCCAAACAGCAAAAAGATCTTCAAGAGCCTTAGCCTGAGATTCTGTAAGGTTGCTAAACTCTACATTCATATTCATTTTAATTTTCCTCAAACAGCCTTCAAACATACTATACCATAAATGGAGCAGCAAGGCCCAACTTTACAAGCTCATCATTAATACATTTCCATTCCAAACCATCTTGATAATAAATAAATGCAAGAAATCTACCAAACTTTTCTTTGACATCTTTCTTAGTAATAATAATAACATCTTTATCCATGAGCTTATTAATTACATATTCCTTAGATTTCAAACCAGCTTCACGATTGTCTCCACGAAGCTCAGGAGTGTTAATTCCAGCGAAGCGAAATTCCATTTTCTTCTGGACAAAATTAAAACCTAAATCAACATCACCATAAACTGTATCGCCATCGACAACTTTGGTAACTCTCATACGATAATGATATAAAAAATCTTTCATAACTTTCCTTAATAAAAAAGCCCCTCATTTCTGAAGGGCTTTTATGTTCACATTAGAGGTGGAATTGGTGGCTGAGAATTCGGTTCACATGCAACCTTCATCGTGGCCAAAAACGCACCTACAAAAACAATTGCTACTACTAACTTGATAATTTGACCAGTTTTACTCATCTTATTATCTTTAGGATCATACACGCCCATCTTAACCTCCAGGATTAGATCAGCTAGTTCATCATCCCCTCAGAAACCAAAACCTTCTCAGACTCCATAGGCTTATCAACAATCAATGTTTCCGTTGTGAGAACAAGACCTGCGATAGAAGCTGCATTTTGTAGAGCGGAACGAGTTACCTTAGCTGGATCTATAATACCCTTTTCAAGCATATTTACAATTTTACCTGATCGAGCATCAAGCCCCTTACCATCCTTAGACCGAAGTACATCAGCCACCACGACATCTGGAGAATAACCAGCATTAGAAGCAATACGACGAATAGGCTCTTCAAGCGCTCTCTTTACAATCTTAACGCCAATGTTCTCATCTTCATCAGCAAGCTTAAGATTTAGCTTCCTAGATGCACGAAGTAATGTAACTCCCCCACCCGGAACAATTCCCTCTTCTACAGCAGCCCTAGTAGCAGCCAAGGCATCTTCATAACGATACTTCTTCTCAATCAACTCAGCTTCTGTACTTGCCCCAACACGAATAACAGCAACTCCACCAGAAAGCTTTGCCATGCGACCATTAAGGATCCTAGCCTCATAATCAGATTCGCATGTTTCAAGTGTTGCCTTAATTCGTAAAATACGATCTTCAATATCAGCTTCAGTACCAATGCCTTCAATAATAGTAGTGGAATCCTTAGTAACAATAATACTCTTAGAAGAACCGAAGTAAGATTCATCAGCATCAGAAAGAGTAGTTCCAAGATCCGAAGAAATTACCTTTGAACCTGTGAGAACTGCAATATCATGTAGCATGTCCTTCTTTTGAGTAGAGAATCCTGGAGTCTTAATTGCAACCCAAGGCTTCTTACCCTGATAAACATTCAAGACCAAGAATTGCAATGCTTCACCTTCAATGTTATCAGCAATAATTACAAGAGGCTTTTTAGCGCACTCAGGGAACTTATTAATAAATTCATAAAGAGCATGAGCATCAGAAAGCTTACCATCATAGAGCAAATACAATGGATCTTGGAACTTGGTTTGCATCTTCTCAGGAATGTTTGCAAAGATATTAGACAAGAATCCCTTATCAAATCGCATACCTTCAACAACAGTCATAGTGGTATCTCGACCCCTAGACTCTTCAATTGTAATTACGCCATCCTTACCAACAGCTTCCATGGCATCTGCAACAATGTCACCAACTTCTTGCTCGTTACCAGAGATAGTAGCAACAAAGTTAACTTCTTCCTTGTTTTCAATAGGTTTTGACATTTCAGCAATAATTTCAACAACAGCATCAACAGCCTTATCAATACCACGCTTCAAACTGATAGGACTACCACCAGCTGTAACATAACGAAGTCCCTCTCTGGCAATAGCGTAAGCAAGAACGGTAGCAGTAGTAGTTCCATCTCCAGCAACATCATTAGTCTTAGAGGAAACTTGACGACATAATTGCGCACCAAGATTCTCGTAAGGACATTCTAGTTCAATAGACTTAGCTACTGTAACACCGTCCTTAGTAACAATTGGACCACTCTGGCCTTGAATAATGACGTTTCTTCCCTTAGGGCCCAACGTACATGCCACACTTTCAGCAACGATAGAGATGCCTCGTTCAATAGCATTC
>ENA-OSIY01002280-OSIY01002280.1-marine-metagenome-genome-assembly--contig:-NODE-2280-length-10073-cov-20.759004_pt1 | contig 10073 bp, 9 predicted proteins | sample MGYA00237884_ERZ534233 | MGnify/ENA primary metagenome ERZ534233 (study PRJEB26412, sample SAMN06343840) | marine metagenome | isolation source: estuarine water | place: USA: Columbia River Estuary... | reverse complement strand
TTTGATAAAATGTTCTATACCAACTTTGAACCAAAGTTAGGTAATAGATTTATAATGGAAATCAACGGTATAGAATCATATATGATAAAGACCGCTAATAGACCAACTTTCACATCGGAAGTAGTTGAATTAGACCACATAAACGTAAAAAGAAAAATTAAAGGTAAATCAACTTGGGATGATGTAACAATCACTCTTTATGACCCAATTGTACCATCAGGTGCACAGCAAGTTATGGAGTGGGTTAGACAATCACACGAATCATTAACAGGTAGAGATGGATACGCAGCTTTCTATAAGAAAGATATTACGTTCTTCTTATTAGGACCAGTAGGTGATAAAGTTGAACAATGGACATTAAAGGGAGCATTTATCTCTTCAGCAAACTTTGGTGAGTTGGATTGGGCTTCAAATGACCCATTATCAATCGAATTGACATTAGCATACGATTACGCAATCCTTGAGTACTAATCTCTAATAGGTAAACTTTAAAATAATTAAAAGGGGGTAGATTTTCTACCCTCTTTTTTTATGTCTTATTTAGAATGATTATAAATTTGAAAAATAATTGAAAAAAGACTTGACTTTTATAGCAGAATGTATTACCTTTACTATGTAATAAGAGTTAAACATAAAACAAAAAGAGATATGAACTATTCAGAATTATCAAAATTATCAGTTGAGGAATTGCGTAGTATCAACACATTAGTAGTTGATTTGATTAAGCAAAAACGTAATATGGTTTGTTTAGAAAAGAAAGTGGGTTTAAGCGTAGGTATGAGTGTTACAGTTAATCACCCTAAGTTGCGTGGTAAAGAGTTGTCTGTTAATAAGATTAACCGAACTAAAGCTACTCTAAGTGTAAAGAGTGGTGGTGTGTTTATCGTTCCAATTTCTCTGATTCAATATTAATCCTTAAATAAATAAGATATGAAATTATTAGATGTACGTGGTATGAGTGTGAATGAGTATTGTGACTATATAGAGAGTACCGCTCTATATACCGGCATTGATGTGTTTGAGTTGAATATGGAGAATTACTTTGAGATTGGGTTGATTAGTGATGAGATGTATGAGAGAGCTAAGGCTGAGTTGTTAGAACGTAGGAGATATAGTTAAAATAGTATTTTTGAATAATTTGGAAAGGAGAGCAGAAATGTTCTCCTTTTTTTATTTATATATACTTATATATAAACATTAAGTTATTAATATTATGGAACAACAAAACGTAGAACAACAAGTTACAAGAGGGTTAGGAACGGCACAAGCTGAAACTCCACAACCTAAAAAAGCATATGACTTCGCAACCGAAGTTATTAGTTTACCATCGAAGGGATTAGGTTATCCCGAATCACATCCATTATCCAAAGGTGAGGTTACAATTAAATTAATGACTGCCAAAGAGGAAGATATATTGGCATCTCCAAATTTAATTCGTAAAGGAATCGTATTGGATAAATTATTAGAAGCAATTGTCATAGAAGATGGTGTAAAGGCTGATGATTTATTGATGGGAGATAAGAACGCTATTTTGATAGCAAGTAGAGTGTTGGCATATGGTCCTGAATATGATGTTAAAGTTACAGACCCAATTACAGAAGATAATGTAGAATACACTATCGATATGAGTAATGTAAATTTAAAGGAAATAGATTATTCATTACTTAATAGAAACAATAGATACGAATTTACTACTGTAAACGGAACTAAAATTGAGTTTCAGTTATTAACGCATGGTTTAGAAAAGAAAATAGAAGCAGATTTAGAAGCGTTAACTAAGTTTAATAAAGATAACCCATCTGAAATTACAACACGCTTACGATATATTATTACTTCCGTAAACGGAAATTCCGATTTAGGACATATTACAAATTTTATTAAGAATCAATTTTTAGCAAAAGATTCCAGAGTTTTTAGAAATCATATTCAAGCCATTACGCCTGATATCGATTTAAAATTTGACTATACAAGTCCTATTACGGGAGAGAAGGAGGCTCTTTCTATCCCATTTGGGATGGACTTTTTTTACCCTTCCATCTAATTACTCATCTTTACTCCATTCGGAGATATTTGATTTATTGTATTACTCAAATGGCTCATTCACTTGGAACGATGTTTACAATATGCCTACGAAATTCCGTAAATTTTATATGAGAAAACTATTGGATACTAAAAAAGCAGAAGCTGACTCGTTAAAAAAGAATCAACCTAAGAAAGAATCAATAAGAAAAAGATAATCTTATATTTATATAAAAGATTAAATAGAGAACCATGTCTAAAATAACATTAAAGGAGTTTAAAGATTTAACCGATTTATTCGCAACCTATTATTCACAAAAAAGTGATAATAGAGAAGATGGTTGGATTGAAAAAACATTCCAAAAATATCCAGCATTAAAAAGTATTTGGAAAGACTTTGATAAAAAAATCAAAGATGCTGAAAATAGAATCGACAAAACGGCAGTTCCATATCTAAAGAAGCAAGGAATCGATGTTTCTAAATTAAAATAAGATTTAGAATACTATGGCTAAAAAACCCAACCAAGAGGTACAACTAGCAAACGCTAGAGATGCTAAGGCTTCTAAAGACTTAGATAGATACTATGCGCAATTGAAACAAATGAATATTGCGAAAGAATTGGGGGTTAGTATAGATGAGCAAGAAGTAAAATTATTAAAAGAAAAAATTGCTTTAAAGAGAAAAGAAGTAAAGGCTACGGAAGAAGCCGGCGAATTAGCTAAAACGCAATTTGAATACTATGATGATATTCTTTCTATTGCCGGAAAAATTAATAAAAACTTTGAAAAAACTAACTCTATTTCTTCCAAAGTTGGTGACCAATTTAATGTACTTACTGGCTACGCCGGAGAATTGGCTAAGAATTTAAAAGAAGGAAATTACTATACAAAAGAAGGAGCCGATGCGGCTAAGAATTCCGCTATTGCAATGGAGAGCTATTCGAGCTCTGTTTCATCAGCTATGCGAGAATTCAAAAAGGGAAATATGTCTGCGGACTCTCTTGTTAATAGCCTTCAATCCGCAGAAGATGCTTTATCAGAATTTATAGATGATTTAGATGATAGTAATACTGAAATTGCTAAATTAAAAGAAGGATTAGTATCATCAACCGCTTCTGCTAAAGATTTATCAAAAGCATTTGCAGAATCTAAAAAAGAGTTATCTGAAATAAAAGGTGGACTTGGAGATTTAGCATCGGGTGCAACTTCGGCAATACCCGGACTTAGTGGTATGGGAAGTGCTATTGCTAATATGGGTAGCTTAGGTGTTATAGGTGGTATATTGGCATTAGGAGCAGCATTCCATCAATTGTTGGGATGGTATATGGATGGTACTAATATGAAAGACCCCATATTTGGGTTGAATCAAGTTGGTATCGATATGGCTTATGATATGGCAACGGGTATGGCAAGCTTAAACCAAGAGCTAACTCAAACCTCTTTACAATTAGGACAAAATATTCAACTATCCGGAGCAGCTAGAGCAAATATGATGAAATTGGGTGTATCTGGACAAGAATTTGCAGATGCAACTAAATACTCATCTAACAATTTAGGATTGATGGGTAAAAATGCACAAGAAGTAGGTGCAGATATGGCTATGTACGCTAAGAGAACAGGTACATCGGCAGACCAATTAGGAAGTATAGCTAATACATTCAGAATAGTAGGTAATTTAAGTGGTAAAGCTGCGGCTAATACATTAGGTATGGCTGAAAGCGTTGCTAAAACTGCAGGTTTGCCAGTAAATGCTTTATTTGAAGATTTAGCAGAATCATCTGAATTATTATTACAAAATAACTATGGTAACGAACAAAGTTTGATAAAGCAAGTAGCATCACTTAGAGTTATGGGTGTAGCTGCACAAAAAGTTTTACAAGCTGGTCAAAATATGGTTTTGAACTATAAAGATAGTATCAAAGCGGAAATGAGATTATCAGCATTATTAGGAAAGCAAGTAGACCTTTCGAGAGTTAGACAGAAATTCGCATCCGGCGATGCCGCAGGAGCAGCTGATTTATTGAGAACTCAATTGAAAGGTATCGATATGGATAAAATGAATATGTTCCAAAGACAGGCATTACAAGATGCGACTGGAATGGACATGGATACCGTTATGAAATTGGGTAAAGGTGGTAAAGGTGGTCCTTTACAAACTGACCAAGAAAAAATGGTTGGCTCTATTTCACAATTAGGAAATACTTTTGATAATGTTATGAAAAAATACATTGGAGATGGTGTTACTATTAAAGGTTTGAGTTCGGAAGCAGCTGCCGCATATTGGGCAGCAGAAGCGGCTAAAAAGGGAGCATTTAATGCAGCTCAAATGCAAAAAGATATCGATGAAACTAAAATGCAAATGGGTAGATTGTTAATTACGGCCGGTTTGATTTTAGCAGCAATTGGTGTAGCAGGATTGTTTGGTAAAGGACCTGCTAAATTTTTGGGTGAAGGAATTAAAAAACTATTTACTAAATCGGGTTCAAAGGCAGCATCAACGGTAGTTGCAAAAACAGGTTCTCAATTCGCAGGTGGTAGTTTCTCAGCCGGTAAAAAAATGCTTGCTGAAAAAGCCACATCATCCGTTGGTAAATCGGTAGCATCAAATAGTGTAGATGATGTTGCAAAGGTTGGGTTAAAAAGTGTTGCAAAAGGTGGATTCAAAGGTATAATGGGTGGTCTTGGTAAGGGGCTTTTAAAAGGCGGTTTAACGGGTTTATTAGGAACGGCGGCATCTATGGCTGGAGATTACTTTGGAGGACAAAGAGAACAACAGGGTATGGCTGAAGGAGATAGAAGCAAAGTTAATCAGGGTAAAGCTGTTCAAGCGGGGGCAACCGCACTTGAATATGCCGGATATGGTGCAGCACTTGGTAGTATTGTTCCTGGTATTGGAACGGCAGTTGGTGGTGCAGTTGGTGGAGTTGTTGGTGGTATCAAAGGTATATTTGATAATTGGTTTAGTGAAGATGCGAAGAAAAAGGAAGAGCAACTGAAAAAAGCTGAAGAGCAGCAAAAAGTTATAGTAGAACAAAAAGCATTATCAGAAAGAGATATAGCAACTCAAGAGCAAATGAAATCGCAATCACAATCATTAGCCGCAGCCGCACAAGATACGGGCTTTTGGCAATCAGCAGTGGTTGCTCAATTGGTAGAAGCTACGAGATTATTAGATATTATAGCATTTTCATCGGATGATGTGGATGATACTACTAAAGAAATTTACTTAGATGGTAAGAGAATTACTAGATTAAACTATGATAGAGCATCTACATTATATAATACGATGTCAACTCAAAAGGCAGCAGCAAAATAATAATAAATGGCAAAGATAAAAGATTTATTTGTACAACAAAATAAAAACCTTTATGGGTTGAGTGGTAAACTCATTATTGAAAGTAGAGGGCTTATCAATCCGCCAAGAGCTGCCGCATTACTTACATCTTCACCAAATGCTTTGGCTGATATGATTGGTAATCAGATAGGTGGTTTATTAAAAGGTTCTGCGAATCGACCATCTGATACTATATTTAAAAATAACACACCATTTGCTAAACCGATAACTTTAGGAAAAACTCAAAGAGGTATCAAAGATGCAATAGAAGCAGGAGAAACTTATTATATAAAAAAAGACCCTGCACCGGCATCCATTTTTGCTAAATTAAAGCAAGGTGGTACATCTCCATTGGGAATGCTAGGTGCTGCAGCGGCTGCAGGAATTAATAAATATGGAAGTAAAAAAGGTTTAAAAGCTATTGAAAAATACAGAGATGAATTAGAAAACCAATCTAATGATATTAAACTTGCATTTAAAAAAGGAGAAAAGCCCGATGGAAAAATTCAAAAAGAAAGTAAGTTAGGTAGTGAATATGAACCTATTTTTGGAATAAATGCGGATAAAGGACACACATTTCCGACTGTAATTGGGTGGAAAGAATCTAAGAATACACATTGGGATGTTGCAAATACGTTTATACAAAATAATTTACACCTAAACGATACCGATACCAAAACCATAGAAAGTTCGAATTACACCTATATGAAAATCAAAGTATTGGGTGAAACTGATTCAGTACATTTCAATGGAACAATTTCTGGCATAAATGAAACTGTTACCCCCGAATGGAATACATATAAATACATTGGTTCTCCATTTAAGGTATATACATATGGTGGAGTTGAACGTAGTTTAAGTTTTGATTTTAAATTATATTGTACAAGCCGAAAGGAAAAGGATGTGATGTTACAAAAATTAAATTATTTAACAGCATTGGCGTATCCTTACAAACAATTATCGAATGTTACATATAATGAAGGAGCAACGCAACAAACGATGTTTGCTCCAAATTTTATATTTTTAACAATAAAATCCTTCTATAATAATATGTTTGGATTTGTTGATAATTTAAGTTTTACAATTGATGATAATGTTTCTTGGGCAAACTTCGAAGGAGTAGAAAAAGATGAAGCCGATACTAATAAAGAATCTACACCATCTATTATAAATGTACAATTTGGTATGAAAATAGTAGATTCTAAAAATACATTAGGATATGATAATGCAGATAATCAGTTCAAATATAATTTTAGAAATCAAAAAGAAATTAAATAATGGCAAGTAGATATTCAAATACTAAAATTGTAGTTAAATCTGATACTAAAAAAAGATATTACGAATCTACTATATATCCAAAAGTAGTACCATCTGATAGTGATACTTATATTATTTCAGAAGCAGGTGATAGATTGGATATAATGGCTAAAACCTATTATGGTGATTCGAAACTATGGTGGATTATTGCAGTTGCAAATAATATCAATGATGCCGTATTTTATATAGAACCTGGTGTTCAATTAAGAATACCACAAAATATTGGTAATATATTAAAAGATTTAGAAAAAATCAATAAATAATGTTATATTTAAGACCTCTTAGTAATTGGCTTCGAAGTGAATTAGAATTCAGAGAAGCGGCACCGGAATTGGCTATGTTTAAAATGCCATTTGCATTATTAACATCGGCAGCTATTGTTGCCAAAGATATCAACTTTGATGAGGTTTTGTTGACATTTAAAGGAAAAGACCCTGCCAATTCATATAGAGGATGTATTATTGGTAATATATTAGATACCGAATTAAATTATGGAAAAGATTTAATTGGAACAAATGAAGCTAATAAAACCATTATAGGTATTGATTTCGATGGTAAATATATTAAAACCGAAGGAGAACTTGGTTTAAGAAAACCAATGCCAATAATAGAAAGAATTGAAATAAATACTGATGGTGAAAACAATGCATTAAAAGAAGCTCAAATAACTGTTAGGTGTTTTACTTTAAAGCAATTGGAAATGTTTGAATTGTTTTATTGTAGACCTGGTATGAATTTATTATTAGAATTTGGAAATAATTTTGAAATAACTCAAAAGCAAATTGAAAAATATAAAGAGTTTATAAAATTATCAAACACTCCAAATACCAATACAATTGATACTATAAACAATTATACCGGAAAATCATTTAATGATATGAAGATAGATTCTATTTTAGTACCAAAAACCGATTACAAAATATATACAGAAACAACATTTGCAAAATATTTTGCAATGACTGAAGATGATGATAAAGAGTACTTAGGTAAAATTGTAAAAAGTAAAGGACAATACGATGCCTTCGCCGGTACGGTTAGTAATTTTACATATTCTATAAACGATGATTCAACGTATGAAGTATCAATTACAATCATAGCAGGTAACACTGTTTCATTAGCTATACCAATCGCTAATGTTTCAGAAAGGGCGAAAATAGGATTGAAAGAAGGTGATAGAAAATTAACCGAACAGGAAATTATATTAAAACAAATGCAAATTGATTTTAATATACCATCATTAACAATACCAACCGATTTTATAAAAACGCATACTTTTAATTTCCTAAAACCAAATGATACAAAAAAAGACCAAAGTACATCCGAACTAAGATATGTATCATTACATCTTATATTAAAATATTTTGGAAACTATATCGTTTCAGTAAGTTCCCAATCTCCAAAAAACTTTGACATACAATTTAAAACAATAAATAATAAACCAACTATAATTTGTCAAAGCCATAGAAAAATAATCTCATCATCCGAAGATGTTTTATATCCGGGAATGTTGCCAAAAATAAGAGTTGGAAAAGGTAGCCCAAAATCGGATTATTTAGTATTAGATGATAAAGAAACAATTGATGCAAAAATAAATGGATTAGAATTTAATATTCCAGAAAAAGAAGTAGAAATCGAATTGATAGACCCAAATTCAAAAGATGAAATTAAATTCAAAAAAATAAAATATAAAGCTGACGGTGACCAAAGATTGGGTAATGCTTTAAATATATTTGTAAATTATGATATAGTTCTTGAAGCTTGGCAAAAATCATCAACTAGAGCTGATTTTCTTGCATCAATATTGGGTACTATAAATAGTAACTCATTTAATTTATTCAATTTGATAACTGCACCAAACACATCAAATAGTGGATATTTGACAATAGTAGATACTAATTTTAAAAAATTAGATAATACAACGATTGATAGTTTAAAAACAGATAAAATTTATAGATTTAAAGCTAACACAATTAATAGTATTGTTAAAGCGTTTACATTTGAAATGGATTTGGGTAACTTAATAGCAGGACAAACTGTATTCCAACAATCAAGTGCAATTGAAGAAATATTAAACGCTAAAAAAGGTGGAAAAACTGATGCCGATAAAAAGGCAGCGGGCGATAAAGCATTAATGCATACGGTAAAACGAAATGCATTATATACACAATATAGAAATGCAGATGGTTTTATATCTGCCGATGGAATTCAAGCTAATATTACTAAACTAAATCTAAAAAAAGAAGAAGGTACTCAAAATACATTTCCAGATAGTACAGAAAAATCAACTCCAAAAAAAACCACAACCGAAAAAACACCAAGTGATACCGAAGTAATTGATGAGAAAGTAATTAAATTTAAAAATGGTACTAAAAACTTACCATACATATTTAACGACACCGGTGTTATAGTAAAAGGTATGAATATTCAAGCGGAAGAAGATGAAGGTACTTTAAGTGATTTTAGTGCAACATTGGTTATTGATGGTTTGAGTGGAATTAGTTGTGGCGAATTATTTAGAATAGATGGTATACCTGAAATATATAACAAAACCGGCGCATTTCAAGTTATGAATGTTAAACATAGTATAGAAGCAAGTGGGTGGGATACTACGATTGAAGCAAGTTGGAGAATTATAAAAGAACCAAAATCGAACACATAGTATGTATAACGATGTAGCTAAAAATATCGATAAGTTCACCATTAAGATACCAAAAACTATCGTACCAAATCCAACTGCTTCAGATTATGAGAATGGATTTATAGAAAGATACTTTATACAAGTTAGCTTTGATTCTAATGGGTTTATCTATGAGGTGGATGAAAACACATTTGATAGATACTTAGAAAATCCATTTTGGATTGGTGAAAAACTCTTTTGGAGAATTACTGGCCCGTTGGATGCTGTATATGATATGGATGGCAAGATAGTGGATAAGGGGGTAATTGCATCAAATAAAGCATCTTTATCTATAACTTCTTTGAAAATTCAAAATATTTCCTTATATTTACCAAACATAAAGCAGTTTTACAAATAAAGCATTTGGAAATTAAATAAAAAATTTGTATATTTGTAGGGTATGAATTTAATCGAAACAAATAACGCCCTATTAGCATTTTACAAATCCAATCCTAAGATAGATTTGATGGTGCCCGTATGGAGTTCTCCAAAGGCACATGAATACGATACCTCAATATCGTTTGCGTACCTTAGAACAAAGGATTCCGATTACATTATAAATTTCAATCACATCGATGCCGGACAATGTAGACAAGCCGCATTAAGTATGTTTGTGAATGAAAACACATTGGTTTATGGTAATCGATACATAGGTAGTAAAGGGCTCGATTATGAGTGGGTTTACTTTGAAGAGTATGGTAAGTCGTTCATATTCAATGAGTTCGC
>ENA-OSIY01002276-OSIY01002276.1-marine-metagenome-genome-assembly--contig:-NODE-2276-length-10076-cov-23.320332_pt1 | contig 10076 bp, 6 predicted proteins | sample MGYA00237884_ERZ534233 | MGnify/ENA primary metagenome ERZ534233 (study PRJEB26412, sample SAMN06343840) | marine metagenome | isolation source: estuarine water | place: USA: Columbia River Estuary... | reverse complement strand
GATTCACTTACACTTACATCAAATACATCACCATTTTCTCTATATTGAGTTTCCTTTGGGCCAGATATTCTCCATTTTAAAGAACAACGACTAAATAAAGGGTTTGTTTGAAATCTTAAATAAGTTTTTCCATTGATTTCAAATATAGGTGAATTGGTATCATTTACTTTTTTTATAAAATATCTTGTAATATATCCACGACTATAATCTATTTTAGATGGCGTGGGAATATGAGTATCAAATGAATCATTTGGTAATGATGTTGTTGGGTTTATCAACTTATTATATGAATCTAATATACTCATCGTTATTTAGTTTGAGCCTCTTTACCTACTATTCTTAATTTAGATTTAACATCAGTTGTCCATGTCATACCATCTAATGTATGGTCTACTTTTACTACCTGAAATACATTTGGTGCACCGAATTTATCAGGTAACCCATCTACTTGAAATTGGTCACCTACTTTAAATCCACTTACACCATGTACTTTGAAATCAAAATCAGCAACACCAAATGGTGGATTTTGTGTATTATTTGCACTTTTTGCTTGAAAAGTTTGAATCGGAGTTAGACCTTTATCAACCAAAAAACATTGTCTTAGGGCTGAAGTATCATTCCATGAGCCTACCATTAATACATTTTCAATCGTATTATCATTGCCCGCCCTATCAAAAAAAGTTTTAGTTATATCTAATTTTGCCTCTCTATCTTGAATTTTAGGATATACTGCACCTGTTTTTACAAAAAATTCAAAATTTGCTACTTTAGCCTCTAATTCTAACTCATCTGCACTTTTTCGTTTTGGTGGGTTATTTGATGTATTAGGTGGGGTTTCATTTGTCTCTTTTTCTGCTTGTTGTATTCCTGCTAGAATAGTACCAACAAAATCTTCTCTTCTAGAAAATACAGTTCCTAACATTGGGCGAGGATTTAATTCGGGACTATGGTCGTATGTCTTCCCTTTATCATCTTTTAATTTATTATTTACAATCGATGCCATCATTGCTGCAGGAACTTCTACTGAAAAATCACAACTAATAAATGGTGATTTAACTCCTCTGGCTTGAAATGTTACAAGTCCACTATTAGCATTTGAGATATCGCCTAAAAAATTTAAATCAACTACTGATAATTCATATTTACCTGCTGCGTTTGGTTTATTAGCTTCTTGTATTTGGAATTTCCAAATTGAATTACATGCACTTGACATACCATTTAACATTTCATAATAAACATCTCTAATTATAAAATTAGGTTTACTTATACATTCTACAAAAAAATTAAAATTTATATATAAATCTTTTAAGTATCCCCAGAATCTAGCTTTTTCTTGTATTGCTATAAATGTAGAATCAGATGGAGATTTTGCACTCAACCCTCTTGTATTTGGAAATGCATATGGAACTAACCTACTCTTACCATCTGAAGGGTCTACTCTTGAATCTACATGCTGTAGCCAGGGGTAAGCCGTTAGTTCTGCCAAAGGGTGTATATTTGAAAAATTTTTAGAATCATCTAACGCATCAAATTCAAAATAAGTTTTTATTTCTTTATCCGCGGATAACGCATCTAAAAATTTAAAATTTGGAGTAGTTGGATTTGGTATAAATAATTTTGTAGGGTCAGTTGAAAACATATGTGGAAACCCACTAATATAAGTATTTTTAATATTAATTATTTTACTACGGGTTTCACAATTACTGCATGTACTTGGTTTACCTTTTAAATCATATACATAACTATTCATGATTTCACATGCCAATTCAAATCTAATAAATTTTTCCTCTGATAATAAAGGTAAGTCTTTGGGTATAGCCACCTCCGTACCAGAGGATGATTTTAATTCACCTGCTTCCGATAATGCATCTTTTAAAGTTTCACCAACTACTTTGTCTATATTTACAAAATTAGCAGTATCTGCCCATTGCGGGTTATTCCATAAATCATAAACTGGCTGTGTTCTTTTTTGTCCGGGAAGTTGATTGAACATTTGCATAAAAAGTGCGGCACCAATTTTTTTATCACCTACCTGTGTCTCAATTTGTCGTGGTGAGAAAGTCTTTCCACTATCTTTTTGATTAGTAGCTGTGTTATTAGCATCTCTGTGAGTTTGCATATATTCAGCTACATTACCAGCTCCTGTTAATTTTACTTCTAATTCATAACTCTCATTATCTCCAAATGAAATTCCCCCACCCGTTACGATACCTAAAAATGCATCATAAGTAAAATTAGAGTCATTTCTTTTATTTTTAATTGTCTCCCATTGGTCGTATGCAACTAAATCACAATTTGTTACCTTTCCACCACCTCCAACTTTTTGTGCGTTTGATAGTGAGGTATTCCAACCCCACTCACATAGGGCATGAAATCCCGGTTCTAAAAAATATCCGGCCACTAAATCAGATTGTTCTTTTGTAAATGCACGAATTTTAATAGTTGCTAATCGGGTAGCGCCTTCAGCTTTTTCATCCATAGTCATAGATGTTATAATAGGTGGTGGTCTAAGTGCTCTACTTTTACCAGATGGTATCCATATTTCATCACCATTAAAATTTCTACCAATAGCACCAGGGCCTATGTAAGAACCACCGCTTGAACCATACACCGATGTGAAATCAGTAGCGTTTGGATTTATTGATTCTAATATACACCCATTTGGGAAAACACCGGCCAATAATCTAATCCAAGTGGATAGACCACTAACACCGGGATTTGCTTTTGAATTCCACGGGTTGTTATTACCTGCTCTATTTTTTAAAGTGGTTGCTAATTCAGGATATATATTTGATAAATTTGGAAATGAACCTGGCATAATTTATTTATTTTGAAAAACTATTTGAAATTTCTAAATAATTTTCTGGTATTCTTAGTATTGTTCCATCATTTACTGCAAATGGTGCATCGTGGATATTGTTAGCAGTTGCTATAATCCACCATAATGATGCATCTCCGTAAAACTGATGTGCAAGTGTATCCAATCGGTCACCCGTCTGGGTCACTGCGTAAATATCAGTATCTCGTAATGGTATATTTGGGTATATCTTCGTTCTGAAGACTTCCCTACCATCTTTAAGTTTTTGTATTTTATTATTTGTATATCTTGACATAATTTAATTTATTTTTTATCGGATAGTTTACTATATTAAGATGGGTTAGATTCCTTGCTCTTTAAGTGGGTTAACTCCGTTATTAACCATTCTGAACCACGTATTATATCTCATTGCTACGGCAACACCTTGTTTATTTATATAGAAACACATATCTCTACTTGATGTTTGTCCTTTATAGGTTACAGGTGCGTAATATGCAGTTTCAGTTGCTTTTTCAATACTACCATCACTAATTTTACTACCTAATGCTATCTCATTGGCCATTCTAGCAGCTATCAAATCTGGTATACCAAGTTCATCTTTATAGTTTGTATACGCCTCTTTTCGAAGTTCTTCTGCCCTGGTTTCCGATTTTTTAATAATTGCAGCCAATAAAGCCGGGTCAATACTTTCTTTTGGTGTTTCTGCCGGTTCTCCTGTGTCTAATGATTTTGGAGTTGAATCCATCCCTAACATACCGCCACTGGTTGATTCTGTCTTTGGTGGTTCAGTTTGTGCTACCCCCACACTATTAATTGGTGGTGGTGGTGTTGTTGGTTGAACTACTTGGATTGTATTTGTTTTTGTAATTACTGAAGTACCACCGGTTTTTGGTTCTTGACTTACAGTATTTGTATTACCAGATTGTTCAGCCTTTCTCTTATTAATTACTTTAACCGCCTCTTTAGAAATTGGAGTTCCATAAAGTTTAAGTTCTGAACCAACATTTTCAACAAATTTAAATTCCATTTGCACTTCAACTATTTTTGGTAATTGATTACCATTTGCAGTTTCCCATACACCATCATCTGGAAACGTATACGAAAGAGAGTTTATAAATGCAGTTTTTTGTTGATACATATTACCCAATGTAAATTCAATAAATGGTGGATTTACTAAATTACTCTTATCAATAGTTGGATATGCTTTACCCGTTAAAAATTGAATTCGTTGCCACATTGTTGATAATTCATTAGAATTCATACAATACATTTTTAATTGTAATGATAAGGTTCTTTCTACTCCACCATATGTGTAGTAACTATATGGATTACCGACAAATTTAGCAGAATCCCAAGTTGGTGAAACAGTTTCACTTAAACTTGTTATTAGGGTTCTAAAATATACTTTTTTAGAATCACTTACACCTGCTATTGAAAATGTTACCAAATCTTTATCATCGCCATTACCAATACCACTTACTCCATACGAACTATTAATTAAATCACCATTATTACTTGTAATTCCATATTGCGTTTCTATTGTAGTAATTTTTTGGCCTCCTGCTACTCCACTATATGTATTAGTTGGGTCATTAGGCATAACAGCACCAGTATTATTTTTTATATCTTTAAATGCATAGGGTGATGTACCAAATACACCATTTGTACCTCTTCTATCAATTCCATATACCGGTGATACTAATTTCAAATCAATACGTTCACTTACTTTTTCGTTTGTATAATCACCTAATTTTCCACTATAAGTGGTTGGAGTTGCAGTAGTTGTTTTAGTTTTTGCTTCAACTGCTTTATCTATTTCTGGTTTTGATTCAGTACCTTTTAATTTATCTTTTACTGATGTAGCACTTTTTCCTAACTTTTCTTTAGCCTTACCAATTTCTGCAGAATCTTTTACTGCAGTATCGGTAGATTCTTTACCAGGTATTTCTAAATTAGTTTCTATACTATTCGATGTTATATATGAACTATATTTTTCATTATATGGTCTAGAATTATCAGCTCTTTCTTTAGCTTTTTCCTCTACAAGTTTGTCAAGTGCGGATGGGTCTGCAGTCTTTTTTAATTTTTGTTTCAGAGATGCAGTTGCGTTTGCAGATGCCTCTCCTAATTTTTTCTTAGCATCAAGTTGTAATTGAGTTACTTTTTTAGTAATATCAGTTGCAGCTTTATCTACTTTACTTACTGATTTTGAATTAAATTTAACATTACTAATTTGTTTTGAATATGGTAGTTTTGAACTATATTCGTATTTATCAGTTGCACCTGCGGTATTAGTACCTAATGAATTTGGATTACCAAATAGGGTAGTTCTCAACTTATCTTTTACTAATGAAATACCTTGACCTATTATTTGTTTACCAATTGTTTTTGGATTACCACCACCAGTATTCTTTAAGAATCTACCAACGATTGTACCCTTTGCATCATTTTTGATTTTTGAAAGAGTAATCATTGTATCTGGTTCTAATCCAGTTTGTAATTCGCCTGTATTATTTACATAAGTGGGTATCACATTTTGTGGAATACCTAAACGAGAATTTATACCATCTCTTGCTTGGTTTAAAGAAGTAACTTTACCGCCAAAAACAAATTTACCAAACTTACCACCGGTAATTGCACCCAATCCTTTACCAATCAATCCACCATCTCCTGCAGTTCCGCCAGTTGCCTGTTTCATTTTCTCAACCGATGATGTACTACGAGTTGCTATACGAATTGCTTCGTTACCATAAATTAATGGATTATTTAATTCTACCGCACTTCTAAAACGAATACCACTAAGTTCTTGTTCTATCACAGTATCCCTATCTGATTTTACAGCTTTTTCCTGTGGTGAACCTTTAAATTTTTCTTGCACGGGAGTTTGGTTAGGTATATTTGGTGATATATCTTTATTTGAACCTCTAAATAATTCTAATATTGTTGGCATAATTAAGCTCCCATTAACCCAAATCGGTTTTCACCACTTTTTTCGTTTGTTGTTGCAACTGCTGATGAAACCTTTTCTCTATCCATATATATATTTTTACCACCGCGTGTAGCAACTATTAGTTCATCTAATTTTTCTATAATTCTATTGCTACCATTGAATGAACCGGCAACTTTACCCATATAATCACCTACACCATTTAATAACCCACCTATACCACCTTCAACTGGATTTACTGGAGTTGATAATCCATCTGGTGGTTTTGTTGCCACTGCTGAGTTTACTGAGTTTACTAACCCACTAGGGTTTTTTGTTGCTATTAAAGTATCTGCTGGGTGTGTACTTATTACTTTACCATTTTGAACAATACCATCATTTATTGCAGGTGGTGTTTCTGCAGTAGCGGGTTCATCACTGGAGAATGGATTTAATTTTTGTAATACATTACCAATTCCTCCTGTAAAATTTGCAATTGGGTCAATTAAATATTTATGCATCCATGCACCTAAACTTTCAAATATAGTAAAGAATCCTTCTAAATAATCCATTATTGTATTAAATCCTGCAATAAATGGTCTGAATACTAATCCTATTACACCATCCCCAATTTGAGCTAACCCGCCCATAAAATCACCTTTAAATATTTTAACAATACCTGAAAATATATCGATTATTCCACTAACTGCACCAATTACCATTTCAATTGCAAATACCATTGGACCATAAAATAATGATACTATAAAACCTATAACTTCGCCAATTTTTTGAAATACACTAAATAATCCGTTGCCGGGCCCCATCATTTTAGATAGAGGTGCAAACGCTTTTGAAATGTGGTCAAAAATATTATTAATTATTGCCATAAATGGTTTTAAAAATCCAACTATTAAACCACCTACGATTTGCATAATAGGTCCTAACGCATTCATTATAGTTTCACCAACTGGCATAAACGCCATCAGAATTTCACTACCGATTCCACTTAATGAATTAGCAGCTTTATCAAATTTTGTTTGCATTTCTTGTTGTAAAGCCATTTCTTTAGTTTTTACCGCTAAATCTGCTTTACCCATCTTACTTATATCACCACCGGTCTTCATAATTTGTAATGCAGCTGCTAATTGTGCTTCATCTAAATCACTAAATTGTTCTTTGATTCTTCGTTGATTTTCTAAATCAGCTATTGACATACCAGTTGCCTTTACAAGGGCTTCTTGTTCAAATGTATTTAATTTTGTCAAATCACCTAATTGTCCTACTTGGTCAACAACCGATTGTTGTGCTTCTAATATTTTTCCATTTGCTGCTAGATACCTTGCTTGACTTAAATTTAGATTAGTACCTAACATTGCACTTGCTTCTAATTCTGATGTGATACTATTTTCAAAATCTAATAAATTATCTGCTACTTTTCCTGCTTCACCGATGGATGTTCCTAATTTGGCTGCTTGAACTGCTGCTTTAGCAAGTTCTTGTGGAGAACCTTGAAAATACTTATAAGCGTATTCAGAATTTTCAGCCATATCTCTAATAACTTGACCTGGAGCAACATTGGCTAATTGAGCCATAGATACGGTCTGACTTATTAATAGTTGTGATTGTTCTGCACTTAATCCACCTATATTTTGAAATACTTTATTTAATTTAGTTGCTTCTTCTACACCAACTCCAAAGTTTTTATTTAAAGTAACCATTGAAGTTACTACTTCGGTAGATGCCATTTCTATACCACTAAATTCTCGTGTAAATGCAGTTGCAGCGTTAGCGGCATCTTCCATTGAACCACCTATGGTTGCGGTTGAATTATATACTGCACCAATTTGAGCTTCTAAACCTTTTGTTTGAGAGTTTAATAATCCAGTTTCTTGTCTAAATTGTTTAGCTGCTGCACTCATTTTATAGAATGCAATTACACCTATTGCTGCTACTGCAAGTATTGCTAATCCGGCTGCAACATATGGATTTGTAAGTAATGGACCAATTGCTTCTCCTGCTGCACCTAATCCTTGTGTCATACCACCTGAAAAAGATGATACAAACCCTTTACCTGATTTTAAATTATCAGTAAATGCATCAGAAAATTTATCAGTAAATGCTGATGTTGTTTGTCCAATTTTTTTATTTAAAGTATCATATGGAATTATATTATTAAGAACTTTACCAATCACTGGGATTTCTGCCAATGATGATTTTAATCCATTTAATTGTTCGGTCATAGCAGAACCAAAATCTTCTGCTTTTTTAGCAACTTCATCAACAACATCTCTTCTTTTTTGTTCAATACTTAAAGCTTCTTTTGCTGCAGTTACCTGATTAAGTAATTCATTTTTTAAATCCTCATTTAATCCCCAATTTTCTTTTGTAAGTTCTTTTTCTTTTTGTTTTAATGCATTAATAGATTTAGCCAATCCTTCACTATCTTCCATCTCATCAACGATTTTTTTCATCATATCGGTTGAGTTGGTTAATACATCAAGATGTCTCTCTGATTTTTCGGCAAGATTATCCATACCTCTACCAATGGATGTGGTAAGGTCTTCCATTTCTCTTAATTCAATAACTTCTTTTCTTGATTGACTCTTTGCCATTTATATTTTATATATCCCTCAATTATCTTGGTAAATATCTTTTTAAATATTCAGGTACTTCAAGTCCTTTGGCTTCTTGGTCTTTTGCCCATTGTGCAACTCTATCTAAATCTTTATCTGCATCTTTTAATGCATCTTGAATACCTTTATCTTTTTCGATATATTTTCTTAAAGCACTTTTAAAAAATGTAGAAAAAAGTCCTTCATTTTTTAATTTATGTTTTGCTTGTATTTCTTTAAATAATTTTCTATCGTTTTCAGTTAATTTCATAGTATTTCCCATTTATACTACTATAAATATAAGACATAAAAAAAGTGAGGAATTTATTTCCTCACTCTTACACCAGGACCTTTTGATTGTTGGCTAGTTTTTTGTGCTTTAGTTGTAGCATCATTTTCTTTTTTCTTCACATCAACCAATTCTTTATAATAAAAATTTCTTAAATGAACTGGTAATCTATACACATCTGATTGAATGAAACCATTTCCATGATAACATAATTCAAAAATTTGTCTATGTAATAGTACGGAATAATTAGTCGGCAGGCCAAAAAAAGTTTACGCCCATTGGTATAGAGCGTACCTCCGTTTCTCCCGTCTCTGGGTCAGTATAATCAAACTCCATTTTAATATCTGGTTGTATTGATTTTAAATACTCTCTAAAAGTTTTAGTATCCTTTGATAAAAATTTATTATTAATAAAATTAGTAATTGATTTGGTATCTTCACTTCCATCAACGGAAACTATCATATAACGATAACGAGTAGTCAATTCACTTCCACCTGATTCTTTATTCAAACGTTTCATTGCATTAACATCGGTATCAATTTTCTTTTCATCACCATGAGTTAATAATTTAAAAACTAATGTATTACCAGTAGATGTTTTAAATGTATAACGATTATCAGACGTCAATTTACTAAAATCAATATCTTTTGTTTGAACTTTACCTAAATCAACACTAATTGTATCAGTTTCACCTGTTGAAGTTTGTATTTGAATTTTATATTCCGGTCCATATCCTAAAATACGGGTTGCTAACATAATAGCATTTTTATCACCCAAAATTATATCATCTGGATTTATTGCTTTATCTACTATAATTGCTTCGAATAGTTTATCTAATACTACACCTTTTTTAATCAAACTTTGAGAGGTAAGAATTTCCTCCTCTCTTGCGGTCATGTATTTTAATTCAATGTTACCACTTGATAATGGATTTGTTGCTGGATAGCATTTACCTTGTGATGGTAACGATACTATCTCGGTTGCGAATTCGTATTGTGACATATTTTACCTTTATTTTGTTTATTGTATATAAATATATAAATAAAAAAAAATTGAAAAAAAAGGAGATATTTCTATCTCCTTTCTTAATTTTATATTTTAATTCTATTAGAATTCAAGTACTGCGTAATCGTAAGCTAACGTTAATGTGATTTCTGCAGGGTCATTGGATGTCCAATCTAATTCACCAAATTGTGCGTTTAAGATAAATGCACCTTTGATTTTCCATTGTTCAATTTTATCACCCACTGGTCCTAACATATAGATATCAATATCTTTTTTGTAGAAATCTGCATATCCATCACGTCCTGTTAGGGATTCGTGTGAAGTTCTAACCCACTCCATTACTGCTTGTGCACCTGATGGTACAATTGGGTCATACAATGTGATTTCTAAATCTTGCCACTCACCTTTACCTTTCAACTTTCTTTT